>Ga0209211_10003156_pt1 | contig 27222 bp, 24 predicted proteins | sample RifGroA2_FD_183992 | JGI IMG/M metagenome (GOLD analysis project Ga0209211, IMG submission 183992) | Groundwater microbial communities from Rifle, Colorado, USA - Groundwater A2 (SPAdes) (version 2) | ecosystem: Environmental > Aquatic > Deep subsurface > Groundwater | place: Rifle, Colorado...
CCCCCTACGGGTGTGGTACCCGGCGGAAAAGTTGTCGCCCCCAAAGGCGCCGCCCAAGGACGCGCCCGTCTGCTGCAGCATGATGCAGACGATAAGCAGGACCGACAGCACTATTTGTATGTAGGGAAGCACCCCGCTGGTCATTGCTACGTAGGCTACCACGGCATTGGGGCGCCTGCAACCCGCCAAAACTTGACTATAGGGAGTATCTTGCTTATATTGTGGGCGCTATGAAGAAACCTAACAGGAAGAAAAAGGCTCCAAAAGCCAAGAAGGCCTCTACTATTATCAGGTTCCCCGTGACCCCGGCCGGCGACCGCGTGTTGGTGCGCCGTACGCCGCCGGAGGAGGTAACCTCCTTTGGCATCATCATCCCCGATACCAACAAGGAAAAGTCGGAGGAGGGCGTCATCATCGCAGTGGGCGCGGGCAAAAAGAACGAGGAGGGCAAAATAATTCCGGTGTCCTACCATGTCGGGCAGAGGGTGCGGTTTTCCTACGGCGACGAGATAAAGATAAACGGCGTTGACCACATTTTGGTCCACGAGGAAAACATCACCGCCATTATCAACAAATAAGTGCACCACCATGGCTAAACAAATTCTTTTCAACGAACGTGCGCGCCGCGCGCTTAAAAGCGGCATCGACAAGGCAAGCAACACCGTCAAGGTGACGCTGGGCCCGCGCGGCCGCAACGTCGCACTTGCCAAAAGTTACGGCGGCCCGACCATCACCAACGACGGCGTCTCCATCGCCAAAGAAATTTCGCTCAAAGACCCGTTTGAGAACATGGGCGCCGAGATTGTTAAGGAGGTTGCGGGCAAAACCAACGATATCGCGGGCGACGGCACGACGACCAGCGTAGTCCTCCTGCAGGCGCTGGTGGAGGAGGGGATGAAGCACACCGAAGCGGGGCTCTCGGCCATGGCGGTGCGCCACGGCATCGAGTCGGCCGCCGCAGAGGCGGTGGCTGCGCTCAAAGCACTCGCCAAAAAGATAGGGAGTGATGAAGAGGTGCGCCAGGTGGCGACCATCTCGGCGGAGTCCGAGGAGATAGGAAACATTATCGCCGACACCATTAAGGAAGTAGGAAAGGACGGCGTCGTAACGGTAGAGGAGTCGCAGAGCCTCGGGATTGAAAAGGAGGTGGTGGAGGGGCTCGAGTTCGACAAGGGCTACGTGTCGGCCTACATGGTAACCGACGGCAGCCGCATGGAGGCGGTATACAAAGACCCGCTGGTGCTTATTACCGACAAAAAGATTTCAAGCGTGCAGGAGGTTTTGCCGATGCTGCAAAAGATAGCCGAGTCCGGCAAAAAGGACCTCGTGATTATCGCCGAGGACGTGGACGGCGAGGCGCTGACCACGTTTGTACTCAACAAACTGCGCGGGACCTTTAACGTGCTGGCGGTTAAGGCGCCGGGCTACGGCGACCGCAAAAAGGAGATGCTACAGGACATCGCGGTGATGACCGGCGGGCAGGTGATCTCCGAGGAGGTGGGCGTCAAGTTTGAAAACGCGACACTGGATATGCTCGGCCGCGCGCAGAAGATAATCGCCACCAAAGACAAGACCGTCATCGTCGGCGGCAAGGGCGCCAAAAAAGACATCGACTCCCGCATCGCCCAGATACGCAAGCAAATTGCGGACACGAAAGCCGCGTTTGATAAAGAAAAGCTGGAGGAGCGGCTCGCCAAGCTCGCCGGAGGCGTGGCTATCATCCGCGTGGGCGCCGCGACCGAGACGGAGATGAAGTATCTCAAGCTAAAAATCGAGGATGCGGTCAACGCGACCAAGGCCGCGATAGAGGAGGGCATCGTCGCCGGCGGCGGCGTTGCCCTGGTAAAGGTTGCGCAGAAAGTCGGCGAAGGGTTTGCCAAGAGTAAAGACAAAATGGATACCGCCATGCGCGTCGGCTACGAGGTGGTGCTTAAAGCCTTGGAGATGCCGCTGCGCCAGATTGCCCACAACGCGGGCACCGACGCGGGTGTCGTGGTGGACAAAGTCAAAAATGCCAAGGGCAACGCCGGCTACGATGCGGTCAAAGACGAGATAGTGCCCGACGTCATTGCCGCCGGCATTGTCGACCCGGTCAAAGTGACCCGCACGGCGCTCGAGCGCGCCGCATCGGCCGCCGCAATCCTCCTGACTACCGAGGCCGCCGTCGCCGACGAACCGAAGGAAGAAAAAGAGTCTACCGGCGGTATGCCGGGCGGCGGCATGGGCGACATGGACTACTAAGCGCACCCCTTGCAATCTACGTAGAATTGCTATACTTAGGGCATGAGTATTCTATGGATTATTGTCGCGGTGGCGGTGCTGTTTTTGGTCTGGGTGATTGCGGTCTACAACCGCTTTATCCGCCTGGTGCAGCGCACCAAAGAGGCCTGGGCCGACATCGACGTCCAGCTTAAGCGCCGCTACGACCTTATCCCCAACCTGGTGGCCTCGGTCAAAGGCTACATGAGCCACGAGGCCGGCACTCTCGAAAAGGTGACCGCCTCTCCGATACCGAAAACAAAATCCAGGCCGCGCGCCGCTTTTACAACGGCAACGTGCGCGACCTCAACACCGCGGTAGAGTCCTTCCCCGGCAATGTTATCGCCAACTCGTTCCGCTTTGAGCAGCGCGAGTTCTTTGCGCTCGAAGAGTCCGACTCCGCCGCACGGAATCCCGTCGCGGTGAAGTTCTAATGGCCACGCTCTACACGCACCAGGAGGAAAACGTCGCCAAGACCTGGATACTCATGGCCGGGTTCTTGGGCGTCGTTATGGCGCTGGGCTGGGCGATATCGTACTACTTTAACAACCCGGGCATCCTGTTGTTTGCGGTCTTGTTTGCCGCCGGCACCAACGTGTTTGCCTATTGGAATTCCGACAAAGTGGTGGTGGCGATGGCAGGGGCCAAGCCCGCCGACCCCGTGCAGTACCGCGACCTGCATAACATTGTGGAAAATCTGGCCATCACCGCGGGGCTCCCCAAGCCGCGCGTGTATATCATCGACGACCAAGCGCCCAATGCCTTTGCCACCGGCCGCGACAAAGAGCATGCGGTCGTGGCGGTCACGACGGGGCTGTTAAACACCATGGAGCGCACCGAGTTGGAGGGTGTCTTGGCGCACGAGTTGAGCCACATCGGCAACCGCGACATGTTGGTGTCCACCGTTGCCGTGGTGCTGGTGGGGTTTGTAACGCTGGCGTCCGACTTCTTTTTGCGCTCGACCTTCCTCGGCGGGGGAGGGCGCGACCGCGACGGCAAGGGCAACCCCGTGCTGGCCATCATTGCCGTGGCGCTCATTGTGCTTGCGCCCATTATCGCGACCCTCATGCAACTCGCCATATCGCGCAAGCGCGAGTTTTTGGCCGATGCCTCCGGCGCGCTCCTGACCCGCTACCCGGAGGGCCTGGCAAATGCTCTGCGCAAAATAGGCGCGTACTCGGAGCCGATGCGCCGCGCCAACAACGCGACCGCGCACCTCTACATCAGCAACCCCTTCGGCCCGGGAACAAAAACAAGTGCCCTGGCAAAACTCTTCATGACGCACCCGCCGATAGAGGAGCGCATAAAGGCGCTGATTGGTAATCAGTAGTCGTTTGTTGTAAGTTATAAGTTGTTAGTCAAACACGGAGGCGTCGGATAGTGGTTTATTCCACCACCTTGGAAAGGTGGCATACCGCAAGGTATCGAGAGTTCGAATCTCTCCGCCTCCGCCAAGATTATGTAGTATCGGTAGACTCAGCTGCCTCATGGTTGAGCCACCGTTTGGAAAAGTTCGAATCTCCTCGCGGTTGACCCGGAGGAGATTCGAACTTTTAGGCACGAGAAAATGAGTAATAACAGCAAGCGCGTATCTTGATACACTTATGTCATGGGAAACCTTGCACAACTGATACAAGCTTTTTTCAAAGCGCTCCTTGCCGCCCTCCAAAAGACACGCCCCAAAGTTCCAACGCCTCCACAACCGCAACCTGTTCCAGTGGTCGTCCATACCGATCCACCTCCTGCTCCAGTAAACACCATATTTCCTCCAGTTGAGCCTCCACCTCAAAGTTCCGGATTTCTCACCTGTCCCATCCAGGCGAACGATACTAGCGGCAAGCCAGTTACATCTCGCACCGTGCGTATAAGCGGGGTGGTGGACCACTCAGACACGGCAATCGACCCGAATAGTGCAAAACGTTGGGGACTTCACGCCAAGGATTTAAAAGTAAAAACCTTCAACGGAGAGATTGGTGATGGCGAGGCAAGTGCGGAAGCGCCTCTTGGATATACCAAGCAATCTCCTGCACCGTTCTTTGCGAACAGCGAGATCAACTACGTCGGAGCCCATAGCTCAAAGGATAAATACGGTCCAACTTTTTATCTCAACTATGACGGTCATGCAGGCTTTGATTTCTCGTATGCCGCGATGACTCCGATACTCGCTACGGCAGAGGGTATTTTGCATAAAGCATCAAATGCCGAGGATACGATATACGGACAAGGTTGGGATGTCCACCATACGTTTTGCATTAAGCATTCGAACGGATATTCGACGTGGTATCGCCACTGCACCAAGCTCGCGAACAATGTAGAGGCCCAACTTACCACCACTCCTACAAAAACCTGCTCTGTGGCACAAGGGCAAGTCGTGGCGTATGTCGGCAGTTTCGGAGCGGGCGGCGCGGTCCACCTGCACCTTGAGGTGCGCGACCAGCAAGGGAAGATTGTCGATCCATATGGCGACAAACTCTGGAAAGAGTAGAATCGAAGGATGAAGGTCAAAGAACTGTTTCGCGTTGACGACCCCATTCAGGCGACCATCCGTGGCTAAGCCTCTATCATCACAACCCCTTTCGTGATCTTGAGCTTCGACTTGAAGCAACCCATCAGCTCGCGCTTCTCCTCGTTTGTGCCCTCCTTGAGGGTGTACCGCGCATAGGTCTTTTGGTCGACTTCCTCGTGCTGGGCTTTGGGGTTCGCGAAGCCCAGTACTCCGCGCTGGAATTTGTTGAAGCGTTTTAGCTCCTCCTCGAACTTTTGCTGTATGCCGAGCCGGTTGAAGTCGAGCTGGTCCAATAGTTTGACCAACTGCTCGACTAACTCCTCCTCTCGCAGATACTCACTCTTGCAATGCCGGTCTTTTGAGCGGCCACATCCGTAGTAGATATACTTGCTTACCGTGCCGTCCTTGAGCTGTTTGTACTTCTCTTGCGCCGATATCATCGAGTCGCATAGCCCGCACACCATCAGCTTAGTGAAGGCGAACTCATGGCTTTGCCGCTGTATATTGTCGCGCTTGAGTTGCTCCTGCACTTTATCGAATAATTCTTTGGTTACGATGGGCTCATGCTTACCTTCATACCAGTTGCCAGAATTTCTCGGATACTCGAAAGTGCCGTGATAGAAGTGGTTCTGTAACACTCGGTAGATACTACCGACCGCTATATTGTGATTGCCCGGCGTTTTGAAGTTAAGGTCAAACCGCAGCCAATGGTATATCTTGCGGCCCGACCATTTCTCATACGCCATTTTCTCGAACATCTGCCGGATGATCGGCACACGCTCCGTGTCGAGTACCACCTGACACTTCTTGTCCATGTGCTTTTGGTTCAAGTACCCCAACGGTGCCACTCCCGGCCACAGTCCCATCTCCACGCGCGTACGAAGCCCGCGCTTCACATTGATGCCTCGGTTGTCGTTCTCCAATTTTGCCTGCCCGCCGAGAATCGTCAGCAGGAACTTCTCGTTTGGATTGTTCCTAAAGCTCTGACTGAACGTGCGTATCTCCTGCAGTGCTCCGGCATCCATAAGGTCTACCACCCGCGCCAAGTCGCCCGCATTTCTTGCGATACGATCCGGTGCCCAAGTAAGGAGGCCGTTGTACTTGCCGGTACGCAGCTCCTCCATGATTTCGTTGAAGACCGGCCGCTGGCCATTCTCTTTCGCTGAGTGCGACTCCCGCTTCATCGCGACGACTTCCAGCCCCTCGCGCTCTGCGAGCTGTAGCATCTCTTTTATCTGCGAGTCGATGGAGAGCACCTGGCGCTCCTCCGACTCGCTACTCTTTCTTGCATAGAGGCAGTATCTGACCTTTACTGGCTCAGCCTGCGGAGCCTGCCTCCTAATACTCCCCAAACCTGCCCTTATTGTTGTATTTTCCATACACCCCAATGGATGACGCAATACCCCGAAGGAGTCCAGGGCGTCTCAGGTGCCCGGAGTTGGTAACTGGAGCCTTCAAAACTCTCAAAAAGTCCTAGAGCAAAATCGCTACTAGGGTATAATTATGCTAATTAGATCTTTGAAAATATTTGCGGCTACTTTTGGGCCACATAACCCAAACGCACAATCAAGATGTCTAGCTCAAAATCGTTCAAGGAAGGGCGCGATACCAGAAACGGGCGGTTCGTACCGGTAGAAAAGGCGCGTAACGGTGACCCTGACCGCTACATCGTCGAGCATGTTCCGAAGAAGGGATACGGGGACGCGTAAGCATCATTATTAACCGGGCCAACAACCCCATGAGTAGCCGTAGATGTTTTTAAGGATTTGCCGGGCCTGGTTCCTAACTACTATTGACTGACGCGGATTGCCTGAATCCGTTCGTCACTCAAAAACAAAACGCTCCGGGGTTGTCCGGGACGTTTTTTTGCGCCAATTTTGATATACTAAACCACGGAGTAGCGAGAGTTGGTATTTTCCGGCTTCGGCTGGAAACGGGGGTCGTGAGATAAGTCCGTCATCCGCCATTGTGCGGTGGATTGCCCGAGAGGGCGAAGGTAGCGGTTAAAAGCGACAACTGGTTTAAGGATGTACCAAGAGCCCCTTGCGGGAGGCGAACGGAGAATGAGGCGAGCGACGAAATCTTGACTCACTCCAAGTACCTGGCTATTCCAACAAAAAACTTCCCACACGGGGAGTTTTTTGTTGCTACAATGCATCAACGGCTCTGTCCTTATGATTAACAAAAAAATCAACAGCAAAATACTTGCGGTCTGGAAGAAGCATTTTGGCGTACGCGATGATGTCTATGCGCCCATCTTTTACGACAACTTTAAAACGGGCGGCATTCTATTTATAGGTATGAACCCGTCGTTCAATCCGCGGGGTATCCGCAAGATCATGCGCGGAACGGAATTTGAGAAAATGGATCCGGAGACTTTTTATAACTGGCGCACTGCCACGCAAGACTCCGCACACGTAGACGACTCCATACGTTTTGGTCGGCTAGTGCATGATGGGTACGCTTTCTTTAAACGTATGCATGAAATTGCGAAGGAATGTAAAACGCATTTTCAGCACATTGATCTTTTTGTATACCGGCAGACCAAGCAAAAAGAATTTCTCCGGATGGTGCGCGACAAGAAAAGAGCCCTCAACTCTCTAGGTAGTGATCAGCTTGATATTTTTTTTGAGGCGCTCAAGGAAATACGCCCTGCCGTTATTGTCGTGTCGAACGCGGGCTCGTGCGGCATCATACGCGAGTACTTTAATGACCGGCTCTCGTTTGACGACAAGCGCGGGTTTCATTGGCTCAAGCTCGATAGCACGCGCATACCGATATTTTTCTCTTCCATGCTCAGTGGTCAACGAGCGCTCGACACTGGCTCCTACGAGCGTCTGGCCTGGCATATTAAACAAGCAGTGAAAATCTCAAAATAGATATGGAAGAAGGTATGGATACAGCAAAAAATGAAAAGCTTGCGGCAATATTTTCTAAATTGGAAAAACCCACCACCCCAGATTGGATGTTGGGTCATGATTATTTATTTACCAAAGTAAGTATTTCAACTTTAGTACCAGAGGCATATTTACTGAAGCATATATTAGCTGATGGTTTGGATTTTCCTTGTGATTATATGCCGATGGAAAAAGTTTTGTGGGAAATCGGCTTCACGGTAAGTGGAATTCTATGTAAGGTTGCAAGTCACAAATTTGGGCATCGTCTGTACATAGGTTCTGTTGATGAGTCTACCGTTTCAAAGACCACAGACGATCTTGTTGGAATATTTAATTCTGCTACAACCTTCATCTCGACACCTCTTAAGGATTACGCAGACATAGAAATAAAGAAGGGTAATGTCAGTATTGATAATCAGTACTATAATCTTCGGTCTGCGTACGATTACTTCAGAGATGAAGCAAAGAAAAAACGGGCTGAGGAAGTGAAGGTTACTCCGAAGGAGTCAGTCAATCAGCTATTACCAGGCTGGAATGCTGAGATGAAAAAATTGAGACACGCCTCCTATCTTGATCAGGGAGCATACTTTGCTTTTTTCGGATTACTTGAACACATACTGGTTCTCTTCCTGGCATTTAATGATTTTGACCCCAAAACAGAGTATCTAAAAGAATTTATTTTTCGTCCCTGGGCTGACAAGTATAAACGTGCATTTGATTTAAAGTCAGACAGAGAGGCGGATCGTTACTACCAATTACTTATTGATGTTTCAAGAAAATACAGGAATCCTCAGGCGCATGGGATGTTTAACAAAGAAGGTAAAAGTATGTCTTTCTTTTTAGAGGGTACGGGTTTATTGTCGGCACATTTTTCAAATGAGGAGAGTAATATTCCTCAATGGGTTCGTGGTGATGGAAAAGAGCTTGAGGAGTTAGATCATTTTCTTTTGTGGCTTGAAGGTCATACTACGTACAAAGTCTCAATGCAGATTATTAAGGGAGGTCTCAGGGTACATTTTTCAGAAGAAGATCGGAAAATATACAAAGATTTAATGAAGGACGGCAATGCAACAGAATTTGTGGAGCATGAAAATCTGATGGCTGATAATCACGGAAATATGGATTGGTAACACAAAGCCGAAACAACACTAAGTTCTTCTGGTTACTGTTGGTAACCCCCCTTCGCAAGACCCCAAAGCTAAGCTAGGGTACTGGACGGTACCTAGAGTCGGGGTATCATGTCCTTGTACAACTGAATAGTTCGAAAGGGCCTAACCCGCAACCTCCTGTTGTGGCAAGGTCGAAAATCATGAGCCATAGAGAACCCGTCATTCAGGGCATGGCTCATGTTATAGGAGGAAACTCTTATAGGGCCGAAAGGCCTCCTGGTGGCGGGCTTTGTGTTTTCTTCGCCATCAGATTACTCGTTAGTAATTTATTTTTATGATTACGAAAAATCTGATTGGTTCCGTCCTCGTTGCAATTCTATTTGTTTTACCAAATATCACCCGTGCGGATTTTAGTGCCAATCTTCAATATGGCTCATCCGGCTCATCGGTATCCGAACTCCAGGAATTTCTCACTGACCAGAATTTATACAGTGGGCCAGTTACGGGAAACTTTTTCTCGCTCACGCTCCGGGCGGTGAAGAATTTTCAAGCTCGCGAGGAAATCCAACCAGTCAGCGGATACTTCGGTCCCAAGACTCGTACTCGGGCGAATGCGATTCTTGCTCAAAACCTTAAGCAGTCAGATGAGGAATCACAAGCTGTCGTACCAACTGTTGTTCCTCCATCTTTAACTCAAAAGACAACCACTATTTTCCTTCCTAATGGGGCTGTTGTGGAAATAGACCAGACGGGTCAAATTGTGAGATATACCCAACCGACTTCCGTTCCCACTCCCAGCATTTCTACTCCTTCCGTGCCCGCAACTCCGCAACCACAAAATATTACGCAGCCGGCGTTTCAGGTAGTAACCACCAAAAATAATCAGTCAACAAAGCCCGGAAGCAGCAGGTACGAGCTTTTTGTGTTTCAAGTTTCTACGGACAAAGATATTGAAACATCAAATCTGTATTTCAGCTTGAGTTTGTTTGGAGCAGGAGGGAAGGCATCAGATATTTCAAATGTGATGCTCGTCGATTCTAATGGAGTTGTACTAGCCGGACCGATGAATGCTATTGGGGATTCCCAAGGAAACATCTCCTTTACGGACACAGTTACTTTCCGCAAGGGTGTCAGTGTGTATTCCCTCAAAGGAACTTTGGCCAACGCCTTTTCTCCAAATCAGGTAATTAACGTAACGGCAGAAAAAGAGAAGTGGTCGGCGCAAGAGTCAAAAACAAAGACCGTGGCGGTACCGGCCTTCAGCGCAAGCGATATGCTGGTAACAATTGCGAGTCGGAGTAACCAGCAAAATGCGGGTGGAAGTTTTACCTCAACGTTGGCACTTCAATCAACCACCGATTTGTCCGAGCTGGTCGTGAGAATGACAAGGCAGGACAACCAGGCAAATGTTCTGACAAAAACAGCCTCTCGGCGATATGGAACAAATCTCTACGATGTTGAATTCTCTCAATTGCAAACCGGCCTCTACGATATGGAATTTATCGCTGACGCCAGCAAATTACCTATTGGAGTGGTGAAGATTTTCAAGGAAACTTACTTGGTTCAGTAATAAGGATACCCATGGCAATCATCATTTCAAAGAACGGGAAGAACGCCGTTAAAGTCGAGAAATCGTCTTTCGATAAGGAGGATTTTCTCCAGCAGTACATCTATGAGAATCCCGAGAGCATCCCGCTGTACGACATCAAAGAAGACATCCGGCTTCTAATCCTCGCGCGCGAATTCCCGACGAACAGCGGTCCCATCGATGCGCTCGGCATCGACCGAGACGGCGAGATATACATCGTTGAGACGAAGCTTTTTCGTAACCCCGACAAGCGCACCGTCATCGCCCAAGCCCTCGACTATGGTGCCGCCCTCTGGAAATACTCCGGCGACTTCGCGCAGTTTGTGTCGGCGCTTGATGCCGCGGTATCTAAGACATTCGATACAACACTCGTCGCCAAACTGCGCGGCTTCTTCGGACTCTCTGAAGAAGAAGCGGCTGCTCTTCTGCAGAGCGTGCGACAGAATCTCTCTGAAGGCGCATTCCGCTTCGTTGTCCTTATGGATCAGCTCGACTCGCGCCTCAAAGACCTCGTCATCTACGTGAACCAGAACAGCCAGTTTGACGTCTACGCCGTCGAGTTCGAATACTACAAGCACGAGACGCAGGAAATAATCATCCCGAAGATATTCGGAGCCGAAGTGAAAAAGGAGATGGCGGTTACTTCCTCCGGCCCGCGCAAGCAATGGAGTGAACCGATGCTCATGGACGATGCGCGACAAAAACTCTCCAAGGAAGAATTCAACGCATTCAAGCGCATCTACGAATTCTCTAAAAAGCACGCCACCGAAGTCCGTCTTGGCACTGGCGCATACGGTTCGTTCAGTCCAATCTTTTCATCACTCTCAAACAAATCACTTTTCACGATGAGCGCCGATAAACGGTTGGCGTTCAATTTCGAGTGGATAGCAAAGGATAATGAACCCGCCGCAGAGCTTTTTAAGCAGAAGCTCGAGTCCATTGGCTTTTCGTTTCCAGAGAATTTCAAGAGCATACGCCCGAGCGTAATGACCGACGAGTGGCTACCGCGCACCGATAAGTTTGTATCGGCAATCTCCGAGATGCTTGGAGAGGTAGCAAACTAAAGCAAGAACAGTCTCCGACAACTCTCACGAATGCTCATCATACGCTCCCGCTCATCTGGGGGTAAGTGGTCATACTCGCCTTTGTACTCCCCCTTGTAGACTATCCCAAAAGCCCGTGGCTCGCTGTCCTCCGCAATGATTTTTGAGAGCAGGATGGAAAACGCGTCTACTAAGTCGTCATGCCCAGTGCCGAAGCCTGTGAGTTGATTGGTGAGAAGTGGTATGCCTTTAGGAAATAGCACTTTGCCGCTCTGCACTAAGTGACTCACTGCGGATAGCCGCGCGTACTTGTCTTGGCCGTGTACCTTAACGCCGACTGCCGGGTACCCATCTTTTTTTAGCGCCTCGACCGCTGCCGATTGATACCCGACATCCTCGATGCACAGTTTGGACTTTCCCAGACTGCTTGAAATCAATTTTGCCTGCTCGACCGTCTCCAAAAAGGTAAGTCTTTTGTTGACGATGTTGGGCAGAATGTATATCTGCAGTTTGTCCCTGCTACCGTATACCCGCGCAGATACCATAGCGGTGTAATCTGCACTGTCCGATTTTGATATGGCAAGGTCTATGCCGGTGAGACAGTAGGAGGTGCCTTCTGGAATGGTGTCGTAGTACTTGATCCACTCCGGGCGGATGAGTTGTTCATCGCGTGGGAGTATTTTGAGCAAGTATTCTCGGGCCCAAGCGATGGGGTCGTTTATCACGCGCTTCTCTTCATCTACCGATTTCGGCGTTGGATACTTGCCAGGCCAGAGAGGGTTTCCGTCCTCATCGAAAAACGGATACTCGCGGAACTCTCCATCGCGCTCGCCGTTTACGATATCGTTTTGCAAACGGCGCATCAGACTGTCTTCGTGGAGAAGATTTCCGATCACTACGAAGCGAGTGCGTCTGTCACCGATAGGGAGCAGCTCGCCCTGAAACCACCACGATAGTTTGTCTCTCGACTCCTGCGTCTGTACCGACTCCAAACTTTCCAAGTCGTCGCATATTACCAAGTCGGGACGGTGTTCGTCGTGCAACAATCCTCGCACCGATTGTCCGACCGATGCCGCTGCAACCTTCGCATTGAGTTTGCGAATGATGAATGCCTTCGCTCCCCATTGATCTTTCTCCTCATCGATTGGTCCAAAGTCTCCACGTAGCAAGTGGTTTGTTTCAAGCTGCCGCCGTATGTTGGCGAGAGAACGACGCGCCTTTTCCTCCGTCTGTCCGACGATGAGAACGTGCTTTTTCTGCTGGATGCCGAACACGGCCCAGAGTACGTACGCAACGGAGGCAAGCGTGGTTTTTGCGCTTCCGCGGAATGCGGTAATGACAAGGAATTTCTTTTTACAGTCGCGCAGGAGCTTTATCATCTCCCTCTGGAACGGCGCGGTCGGATATTCCAGGCGCGTATGGAAATATACCGGGAAGAACCACTCGAAGTCGCGCCGCACTACGTCTGCCCGTAGTGTCTTATTGGTGAGCATCCGCCCGAACAAGCGATCCAGATTATTTGCGTTTTTTCTCTTGGCCATATGATAGTGATGAATGCTTAAGAGCCTGAATGCGTGCCTTCTTTTCTGCTTTTGTCATAGGTAGCTCTGTGGTGCCGATGGTTCCCGAAAGTTCCAGCTTGTTTGCGTAGCGGTGGCTGTTGTGCTGAAGCCACAGCCGCATGGCCGCTATTTCTCCCTGCCGAATCAGAGATATGACCTGCGACTCGGCGAGATCATTGATGAATTCGCGGCCCTCGTTAAAAGCCGCCTCAACCTCCTCTGCAAATTTTTTACTACCCTTAATCCAGCGGTAGAAAGTGGTGCGAGAGACACCGGCCTTGTCGCACGCGATTTCTTTAATAGGGGTGCGCTTGAGCTGTTCCAGTAGTATCACTTTCAGCTTGTCCTGCCGGACTTTAATAGTTTGTACTTTAGACATAGATTTCAGCTTTTTTGTTGCTAATTTTTTCCCAGCGGCGTATGGTCGTGAGACAGTATTCCTCGTCCATCTCGACCGCTAAGCAGCGGCGTTTCAACTGCTCGCACACTAGAAGGCACGTTCCTGATCCCAGGAAGCCGTCATACACGACAGCACCCATTTCGCTCGAGTTCAGTATCAACCGACGTATAAGCGGAAGAGGCTTCATGGTCGGATGAAGCTTGCTTTCGCTAGGGCGCGGATGGAAGAGTACCGAGCGATCTTTTGAGCGGCGGAATGCATGTGTACCGAACCAGCCGTACAAAATTAATTCATGAGCTGGGGCATAGTCGAGACGACCAACAACGGCCTGCGACTTCACCCATATCAGCAGTTGAGCAACCTTGAATCCCGCATCGACCATGGCCTCCCTCAATGACCACACCATTTTGTCTGCGTTAAAGATGTACGCCGAATTCTTCTTCGCGAGGAATGGCTTGACCGCCTCCAGCCACTCGCGATTGAAGACGCGATATTCTTCGTCGGTCTGCAATTGGTCGTTTGCAATTACTTTGTCTTTTGAGAGCTTGGAGAAACCGCGCTTGCTTTCCACGGCGGCGCAAGCGTATGGTATGTCGCAGCACAGGAGATTTATTTTTTCCTTGCCGACAAGCCGAGCAAGCAACTCCTTGTCGCGGCAATCTCCATAAGCAAGGCGATGGTCGCCGAGTTGCCAGATGGTACCTGGCTTAATTGAGCTTGCGGGCTTTGTTGCCTGTGAGTAATTCATAGCGATTTTTAATTAACGTAGCGAATATTGGGTCCCGCTCGGCGAGAAACGCCCGGCGCTTCATCTGTTCACATCCGACCATCAAACTCCCCGAACCCGCGCACAGATCCAACACAGTGTCACCAACTTTTGTGCAACGACGGAGGGCTTTTTCATATAATTCAGGGGGTTTTTGGGTCGGATGTTGCATTTCATTCCCCGGAATGCGACTCACAAGCCAGATATTGAAGAGATCAATGATGTCCTCGATAGAGCGATTACCGCTCCCGACTTCTTTGTTGAGAATGGTTGTGAGATTTTTCACTTTGTCGTTTATGTACGGAGTTCCGCGTCGACCATAGACCGCAAATTCTGTCGCCTTATTGAACGCAATTTTTGGAGTCGGCATTGAATTATTTTTTGCCCATATGCACAGCCGTTCAGAAATGATGCCGAGTTCCTGATACAGCGTTTGCAGAAGCCACACCCAGCGCTCATCGCACCAGAAGAGGTAGTGCGCGTCTGGCTTCGAAACCGCAATGCTGTTCTGGATAAGCGCCTTCATAAATGCGCGGTATTCATCTGGCGTCTTGTCATCTTTCTCACTGCCGCCGTATTTATTATTTTTGCCCTTGTACGACCATTTGATGTTGAAGGGTCCGTCTACGTCTACAAAATCAATGCGAGTATCGCCAACTAATTTACGAACCAGTTTCTCGTCAGTGGAATCAAAACAGCCAAGGGTGTGCGCTCCCAACTGCAGGAAGTCGCCCGGCTTTACCGTCGGCGTCTTTATTTTTGCTTTCTCTTTCTCCTCGTCGAAATCATCGCCTTCTATCTCGAGGTGGTCGTCCCACAAACGGGCAAGCGTGTCGGGGTCTATAACGTTGAGCAGCAATTCGGTGTCGAACCCGCGAAGCAAATCAGGGCTGAAAGAACCGTGTACCGAATTGGATATAAGGAGATATCCTTCGCGTTCCTTTTTGGTGAGCGGACGTGATGGCATACGCACGTCAATTTCTTCGTCAGCGCGGCCCATCTCGACGAGTGCTTTCTTGCGGCCATGCCCGGCAAGCAGTGTGCCATCGGTATCAATAACGGGAGTCTCAACTATATTGTACTTTTTTAGGCTCTTTATAAGAGTCGGGAGCGACCAGTCGTTTTGCTCCTGCGGGTTGCCCGCAAAATCAACGAGGTCGCGGACGCGGCGTCGCACTGTGCGCCATTCAAGTTTCTTAGCCATATGTTCTAGGCGATTAACCAATAATCGCTCAACGAAATAACACCAACCTTTCGGTTAGTGTTATTGCATTTTGGAGATAGAGATACTTAACGAATGCAACAACAGCAACCAAATTGGTTGTATTGCTACCTTCGTCAAAAACCCCTTGGCTTGAATCCACGCGGATCCTACCCGGCAACCTCCCTCGACTCATAGAGTGCTCTCGCACTCAGTCCACCGTCTTTTGGACGGCAACATAAGGCACAAACATATTTTGAAGAGCTCAATATAAGGATAGCAGAGTAAACGTTGCCGTCAACGTGGACTATGCACTGGAGAACGCCGGGGAGGAGCTGACAAATGTTACAGAACACTGTCACGGTTGTGGTATCATTTTTCTACGCTCCCGGCTTTTACTAGAGCCGTATTTCTCCAGAAATGTTACAGTGCCGAAAATGCCCTTTTCGTGTCACATTTGTAACATTTACAAAAACCGACCCGCGACTCAGGTGCCTTCGCACGACCGCCGAAACTGCGCTAAAATGGCTTGCTGGGTCTTGTTGAGTGGGCACTTAACTCACCTGGCCCGCAGGAACGTGAGACGGTGTTACGCGACCGTTTCGCATCAAAAAGTTCGAACCCGAAAAGGATTCGAACTTTTGTGATATTGATCGCATTTGTGCAGTTGGTGTCGAATAGTGTAGATTGAGCTTTCGTATGAAAAGATATCGTATCGCCAATTTCTATATCGACTCCACCCGCAGTGTTTTTCGAGGTCTTCCCAAAAATGCCGCCATGGCCATGGCGAAAAAAGATATGGAGTCCTCACTCAAATCTAGATACGGCGAACTTGGTTTTGATCAGAAGTTTGAGCGCTATATGGCGCTCGACAAGCCGGTGCTGTCGGTCGTGGAAGAGCACTCGTTCCTGCTTGAAGATATCTGCAACGCGTACGTTGGCGGGAGCTTCTATTCCGCGCTCACCGGCGCCTGCTGCCTCGGAGAACGCATATTTAACAACATTATTTTCAAGGTGGCGGACGATTTTAAATCATCGCCACGGTACAAGGAAGTGTATGGTAAAGGCTCGATCATCGATTGGGATCTTGCAATAAACATTCTCTCCGACTGGAAGATCATTGATGATGTGACTCAGACAAAGTACCTCCGCCTCAAGCGTCTGCGCCATGAATCCGTCCACTACCAAAAGAAAGAGCAAGACGCGGCCGCAATGTCATTGGAAGCTATCAATCTTGTGAATAGCATAATCCACCACTTGTTCGGTATCGACCAGCATCGCAAGGATATTCTCCTTTACTTTGATGTTCCAGGAGAAATCTACATCAGGAAAGCCGCCGAGGCGCTGCCAATCGTAAAGACGTTTTACATCCCCTGTGCCGTATTAGTGGGGCCGCGCTTTGAGATGGCTCACGATACGGCATCCGGCAAGTTTAAGATAATCGACAACTATCCATACGACGCAAAAGAGATCACAGACGAAGAGTTTGTACGTTTGCGGAACGAACACACGGGAAAGACTGGGAAGACTTCTGATACACCAACAAAGATGATATGATGCTCGAGTATGAAAAGGAATAAAAAACTTCAAATCTTCGTAGATTCCAAGAAAGCAACGCGCGTCAGATTGGTGGCGGGAAACGGCAGGAAAATAAATGTGACTGAGGGGTATAAAAATCCATCGTACGCAAAAGAACTCGCTAAACAGCTTCAGAAGTTTGGAGGTCGGGGTACTAAAATCGAAGACTTGACTAAGAAGAGAAAGAGCTAGTTTCTTCTATTTCTCCAGCGTCACCACCCCTTTCGTAAGGACTAACTTGCTCTTGATGCAGAGGAGTAGCTCGCGCTTTTCCGTCACACTGCCTTCTCGTAGCAAGTATTTGGCATAGTCACGCAGATCAATTTCCTTTTGTGGCTTGGCGTTAGCCGCTATGCCGGTGAATGCGCGTTGGAACTTCCTCATGCGCTCTACCTCGGCCTCAAATTTTTCCCGCATACTGATGTTGTTGAGGTCGATGTGGTCCATGATCTTTACCGTCTGCGTAATCAGCTCCTCCTCGCGGACATAGCCGTTCTTGCAGTCCTTGTCCCGTGCGCGGGTGCAGCCGTAGTAGACGTAGCGGTTGGAGCTACCATCCTTCAGCTTCTTGAATTTTTCCTCCGCTGTGATGCCCGAGCCGCACGCTCCACATAGCATGAGTTTGATGAAGGCGAACTCCTTGATATCGGAGCGCATGATGCGGTCGCGCTTGAGCTGTTCCTGCACTTTGTCGAACAATTCCTTCGTTATCAGCGGCTGGTGCTTGCCATCGTACCAGATGCCGCTCTTTACCGGATACTCGAAGACCCCGTAGTAGAAGGGGTTTTGCAGTACTACATAGACGCTACTCAACGTCATATTTTTATTACCCCGACTCTTGAAGTTGAGCTCGAACTTGAGCCATTGGTATATTTTCCTGCCGCTCCATTTTTCGTTCGCGACCTTCTCGAACATCTGCTTTACCACCGGTGCTCGCAGGGTGTCTACCACCGCATGACATTTTCGGTCCATATGCTTTTCGTTGCTGTAGCCCACCGGCGCGACGCCGGGGCGCAGCCCCATCTCACAGCGGGTTCGTAGCCCACGCTTCACGTTTACTCCTCGGTTGTCATTCTCGAGCTTCGCCTGCGAGCCGAGAATCATCAACAAGAACTTCTCGTTCGGATTATTTCTAAAGCTCTGGCTATGCGTGCGTATTTCTTGCAGGCCACCCGCATCCATGAGGTCGACTATCTTGCCGAGGTCTCCGGCATTACGGGAGATACGATCCGGTGCCCACGTGAGGATGCCATTGTATTTGCCGGCACGCAGGTCCTCGACTATCTCGTTGAAGACCGGCCGCGTGCCGGTCTCCTTTGCCGAGTGACTCTCTCGCTTCATCTCCACAATCTCCAACCCTTCCCGGTCGGCGAGCTGGAGCATCTCCTTAATCTGGCTATCAATGTTCAAAACCTGCCGTTCCTCCGACTCGGTGCTCTTTCTTGCGTAGAGGCAGTATTTGACCTTAACGGGCTGCACTACGGGGTTCTGCCTCTTAATGTCCCCGAAGCTCGGCCTTATCGTTGTATTTTCCATACAGCTCAAGGGATGACGCAGACCTCCGAAGGAGTCCAGAGCGTCCGAATGCCCTCGGAGTAGGTAACTTAAGCCTTCAAAAAGTCCTGAAAAATGCTACAGTAAAGCCGCATTATGGTCATGGAAGCACTCACAAAGTATGTAGATAAACTTTCAGGGCTCCTAAGAGAACCCCCCTACTTGCTCTTTGTCTTTATTGGTGCTGTGTTCGTTTTTATCTCACTCGTCGTCCAAAAAAGTTTTGAACAGACTTGGATATTTTTTGTATATTCTGTGGGTGGAATGATATGGAGATATATCGAGAGAGATGTTAGAAAAAATGTACTGCCAGAGAAATTGAAGAAGACGAGTATTATCATTTACCATATCGGGAACATCGGGTTATTCTTTGCTTTGCTACGTTACCTAGGATTTATATGAACCTATCCGACAACGAAAAACGTGATGTCATCAAGTACCTTGAGGCCGGAAAACCTCTTCCGGAGAAGTACCGTTTTTTGCTGTTTGGTGAGACTCAAGAAGTTGAGCTTCTTTGGAATGGTAAGACAAACGAGGTAACGAATGTCGTTCTTCCATTTCAGGTTATAGAACAGATAGATGAGCCGAGGAGCAATGAAAAATTTGGCAGTCAGGATACACTTTTTGATACTTCCGGCAGGCAGATAACGGGCTGGACGAATAAGCTGATTTGGGGAGATAACAAACTTATCCTGTCGTCTCTAAAAAACGGTCCGCTTCGCAAAGAAATAGAAGCACAGGGTGGCCTGAAATTGATTTACATTGACCCTCCTTTCGATGTGGGGGCTGACTTTTCCATGGACATAAAAATCGGCGATGGCGAGGAGGAAGAAAGTTTTACCAAAAAGCCTTCAGTTATTGAGGAGATTGCCTATCGCGATACGTGGGGCAAGGGTGCTGATAGTTTCATCGCGATGATTTATGAGCGGCTAAAATTAATGCACGACTTGCTAGCAGAAGACGGAAATATTTACGTTCACTGTGATTGGCGAGTAAATAGTCATATAAGACTTGTACTTGATGAAATCTTTGGCGAAGAGAATTTTCAGCGAGAAATTATCTGGGATGTTACTGTTTTATCAGGCTATAAAACGATTGCAAATAATTGGATTCGAGGTCATGACACTATTTTATTTTATTCAAAAAATAAAGAGAGGTTTGCGTTTAATAAAATATATCAGCCTCATACAGAAGAGTATCTTAGCGGATTTAATAAAGTGGATGAGGACGGAAGGAAGTATATGGTTGCTCATAAAAGCAAGCGATACTTAGATGAGGCAGTAGCGAAAGGCAAACCATACGGTGACGTCTGGGGCGACGTGCCATCCTTCCAACAAATACCTACCGCTGGGGAAAGAGTCAGTTATCCAACCCAAAAAACGGAAGCTCTTCTAGAGAGAATAATTCAAGCTTCCTCAAATGAGGGTGACTTAGTTGCTGACTTTTTCTGTGGCTCGGGTACTACGCTTGCCGTTGCTGAAAAACTAAACAGAAAATGGATTGGCTCTGATTTAGGTAAATTTGGCATACATACATCGCGCAAACGCTTGATTGGGGTACAAAGAGAGCTCAAAAAAGAAGGTAAGGACTTTCGCGCATTCGAGATCTTGAACGTGGGTAGGTATGAGAGAGAAAGCTTCCTTGCGGTAAACGGTGACTTGCGAGCGGGAGAAAAAGCTAAACAAGCCGAAAGGAAGGAAAAAGAATTTGTGAAGCTTATCCTATCAGCATACAAGGCCGAACCAGTGGAGTCTTTTGTAAATATGGTCGGCAAGAAAAGAGACCGGCTCGTGGCGGTGGGCCCCATCAATACACCAGTGTCATCAAAATTAATTCAGGACATTGTGGCCGAGTGCAAAGAGAAAGGCATCACCAAGGTAGACGTGCTTGGCTTTGATTACGAGATGGGTCTTGATTTTGGGGAGTACAAGGACCAAGGCGTTGATATCGCCTTCAGAATAATTCCAAGAGAAGTTTTTGATAAACAAGCGGTAGAAAAAGGGCAGGTCAAATTTTACGATGTCGCATTTATAGAAGCGAAGCCGATAATCAAAGGTAAAGGAAAAAACAAAGAAATCTCTATTGAGCTGACTGACTTTTCTGTTTTCTATAATCAAGATGACTCCAGCGAAGTAGCGGAAGCCCTCCGCCCCGGCGGAGCCAAGGTGGTTGTAGAAAATGGACAGGTAGTAAAAATATCAAAAGACAAAAACGGAAATGTGAATGAGCCTGAAATCCTGACGAAAAAATGGAGTGACTGGATAGATTATTGGGCGGTTGATTTTAATTTTTCTAGTAGAAAAGAAATCATCAAAGTTATAGAAAATGGCGAGGAAAAGGAGGTCTGGACTGGCGATTACATCTTTGACAACGAATGGCAGAGTTTCCGTACGAAAAAGAATCGTAATCTCGAGTTCACCTCCGTAGCTAAAGAGGTGTCGAAAGGAACCTACAAAGTTGCCGTGAAAGTCGTGGACATTTTTGGCAACGATACGACGAAGGTGCTGGAGGTAAAAATATAATATGGCTCTCCCTAAAGATTTTCCAAGGGACCCATATGCAATATTAGACCCGGGTATCCGGTGGTTTCCGGCCGATGAAGATTTGCGCGAGAAAGGGTTCGATAAACTTATTCCGCCGCTTGTTGCTGATCTACGAAAGAAGGTAAAGGAGTGGAGAGATAAGCAGTATGAAGGTGCGAGTGATACTTCTAAGGCACTCCTAAACTGGTGGTTTAAGGAGGAACATATTTTGTACGACCAGTACGGGGCCGCATCAAATTTCCGATACTACTTCGCTCAACGCGAAGCGCTCGAGACCGTCGTCTGGCTTTACGAGGTCGCCAAAGTAAAGGACAAATACGACCTTATCCGGTATAACACCACTGGCGTACTGAGTCCCCAAATGTTTACGGAAGATTGGCTTCGTTTTGTGATAAAAATGGCCACCGGCGCGGGTAAGACCAAAGTGATGAGTCTTGTTGTTGCGTGGGCGTATTTTCATAAGAAATACGAAAAGGAGTCCGGTCTTGCAAAAAACTTTCTCCTCATTACCCCGAACGTAATCGTATTCGAGAGAATTAGGAGCGATTTCGCAGGTCTGAAAATATTCTTCAGTGACCCTGTTCTGCCGGAAAACGGCTACCAAGGTAAAAATTGGCAAGACGATTTCCAAATTACGCTCCACCTGCAAGATGACTTGAAGAATGTTTCTGATACGGGAAACATATTCCTTACTAACATACACAGGGTGTTTGAGAGCAATGTAAAAGCAGCGAGTCCCGAGGACGAAGATGCCTCAACATATTTCCTCGGAGATCAGCCAGTTACAAAAACAAACGATTCTACCGTCGACCTCGGGATGATAGTGCGAGACATCGACGAACTCATAGTACTCAACGACGAGGCACACCACCTCCACGATGATAAGTCGGCATGGGTGAAGTCGATTCAGGATATAGACAACCGCTTAAAGCAGAAGGGTTCCGGCCTCTCGTTGCAGTTGGACGTAACAGCTACACCAAAGAAAAATGACGGCTCTATTTTTGTGCAGACAATTTCTGACTATCCCCTCGTGGAGGCCATCCACCAACGAGTCGTCAAGAACCCGGTCGTACCGGATGCGGCAAGTAGAGGAAAGCTCAAAGAAAATCAGAGTGCCCTTTTTAGCGAAAAATACAGAGATTATATAAATCTTGGTATTGAAGAATGGCGCAAAACATACGAGACATTGAAGCCAATGGGCAAAAAATCGATTCTCTTTATCATGACTGATGATACAAAGAATTGTGATGAGGTCGCAGAATATATTGAAACAGGCTTCGCAGACTTGAAAGGTGCTGTCTTAACTATTCACACCAATAAGAGCGGCGAAATTTCTGAGAATGTTTCCGGCAAGAATAAAGATGAACTGAATCTACTTAGAAAACAAGCAAACGATATAGATAGTTGGGAAAGTCCGTTTAAGGTGATTATCTCCGTTATGATGCTTAAGGAAGGCTGGGACGTGAAAAATGTTACAACAATCGTCGGGCTTCGGCCGTACGCGGCAGACTCAAAGATTCTCCCTGAACAGACGCTCGGTCGCGGTCTCCGAAGAATGTTCTTCGGTAGAGATGACGTTGAGGAGTACGTGAGTGTTGTCGGTACCCCGGCCTTTATGGATTTTGTTGAATCTATAAACGGCGAAGGTGTAATTCTTGAAAAGAAAGCGATGGGTGTTGGGTCTAAGCCGATCACACCGATGGTTATTGAGGTGGACAAGGAAAATCCAAAAAAGAACATCGAGAAGCTTGATATCGAGATCCCAGTAATGACTCCGCGGATACAGCGAGAGTATAAAAATCTCGCTGAGCTAGATGTTTCTAAGTTTGGGAATGAAAGAGTTAAAGTAAAAACGTTTTCTGAAGAGGAAAAAAGAGAAATTGTCTTTAAAGATGTTGTTGATGAAAAAACACACCACACAACTATATTGACTGGAGATATCGAGCCGGACTATCAGAGCGTCATCGGCTTTTTCGCGCAGGCGGTAATGAGAGACCTGAGGTTATTTGGTTGCTACGATATTTTGTTTGGTAAGGTAAAAGAGTTTGTACAGAACTACATGTTCAGTCAGGCCGTAGATTTGTCGGACTTGAATACCCTCAGAAATCTCTCGGAAGTAGAGTATATTCGGCTTATTAAAAATTCGTTTAAAAAAGCTGTAAATGAGCTTACTGTGCAGGACAGTGGGGACACAGAAATAAAGAATTATATAAAAATCAGTGAGGCGCGACCGTTTGTAGTTAATGATAAATCCTATCTCATTCCCCAAAAGTCGGTTTTCAATAAAATAGTCGGCGATAGCGATTTTGAGCTGGTGTTTGCCGATTTCCTCGAGAATTGTGATGATGTAATTTCATTTGCAAAGAATTTTGAAAACAAAGAGGCAACGGCACTCAGAATTGAGTATAAAAATTCGGAAGGATCTATTGCCAACTACTATCCCGATTTCTTCGTCAAGAAGGATAATAAAACCGTATACATAGTTGAGACAAAGGGTCGGGAGGAAGAAGACGATAAACTGAAATTCCAAAGGCTACAGAAGTGGTGTGAAGACGTCAATGCCCGACAAAGCCGAGTAATATACAAGGCGTTATATATCAAACAAGAGGAATGGGAGAAAGACAGACTTAAAAACTTCGATGAAGTTGTGAGGGTATTCGGTAAACACTCTTAGAATATGAAAAAGAAAACGGTATTTATAGGACACCCGGTTGGCGGGGATATAAAAGGAAACATCGCAAAGGTATTAAAAATATGTTCAGAGGTTCACACTAAGGAAATCATACCGGTGGCCCCGTACCTAATTTCACTTCAGTATCTTAACGACAAAGTAATCGAAGACCGTGAGTTGGGCATGGAGGCAAATCATGAGTGTTTCCGTCGACGGTATGTAGATGAACTTTGGCTCTTTGGCGACAGAATATCCCCTGGGATGGAGAAGGAAATATTACTCGCAAAAGAAATGCAAATCCCCACCATTCCCAAGACAGAGGGGACGAAGCGCGATTTTAAAATATTCACTGGCATATAATAAATTTATGTACGAAATTTACTCAACTACAAAAATACGGCGATGAAGATTATATATTTACAATGATAGAGTTACCGCCCTGGCTAAAGATTGGGGAACTGGTGGCCAAACTAGATTTCTCTGGGTGGTTTAGCGGACGATCAAAAAGTGACAACCGCAGGTTTGTTACCGGTGGCAGTTACATCGAGCGAATGGAGATACACACTCATACCCCAACAAGCACGGCCGGCGAAGATGCATTTACGAAGGGGCTTTACGCTCTTGGGCTCGATAAAAATCAGCTCGACGCATACGGAGAGTTTTTAAATGGCTTCTACAAAGAAGTAGAAAATAAGCATAAACGTCAGATAACAAGGAATGCTCTCACTATGCTAAGAGGAGCTGTATTTGCTGTCGGGACTAGCAGCCAGAATAATCCTGAATGGAAGGAGCACTGTGCCTCATCTCTTCGAGAGATATTCCATGAATGGGACGGTAAAGATGAAATAAAAAGTGACATTGCCTCAATCTATAATCACAATAATAGCAAGGGAGGGCTGACCATTGATGAAAATAGGACTTTGGCGGCTTTTTGGCTTTTGTATCGATACTTTTCTGCAGTAGACCATCACGAAGCATCTGGTGCCATGCATTCGCTGCAAGAGTTCAAAAAAGATGACTCCGTCAAAATAGAAAACTGCATGGCAGAGAATATTTTCCTCGACACGGCAAAAGATTTTTTCGCGCATCTTTCTAGGATTATGGAGATTTCTAGGCAACGTAGCCAGCTATGAATCAGCTCGAATTACACAACAGAATAGACCAAATTGTGGCCGATGGCCCAGAGGCTACTTCGACAGACGAGGTCCGCGCGGTGGTAAACACGAACTACGACTCTCGAAGGTACTTTTATCATGCTCGCGCCGACGAAAAATGGTTTGACTGGCTTCGTGATAACGGGTTCTTTGATACAATAAAACAAAAGGGTGAAGACCTAACGCAAATCAGGTACAAAACACCCGAGCTGGAATACCTAGAGCGTATGGCCGAAAAAGAGCCAAAAAAAGTCGTGGACTTCATGCTGACGTATGATGCTAAGTCAAACCCCAACTTAGAGACCATCGACCGCTTCCTCTGGGTTTGCACAAAATTGCCTGCCGAAGAGCTAGCTCGCGTCGCCGTAAAAATGCGCGATGACGAGTGGATGAAAGTCATTGGCAAATTCAACCGCTGGACGTTCGGCTACAAGGAGATGTTCGAGACCCTCAAGAACGACGACGGGGCATCGTTGGCGTTGGCGGAAGCGGTGCTGTCCGTCCGCGGAGCGGACGAGGTGGAAAGGACATCATTCGGCTCTGTAGAAAATCCATTCCGCCTAACCGATCTACACTACTCGGGTGTCTTTGAACGCCTCGCAAACATTGGTAAGTCGTCTGCCGAGCGAGCGCTTGTTGTTGCTGCAAAGACATTGAAAGAAGTGATATCGCTCGGAGAGCGTGAGGATGGAGTATTTGATATTGGAGATACGTTTCCGCTCTTTGATGTAGATTTCTTCGAATTAGAGGTCGGCTCAGAGAGGCACCACTACTCTTCGCGGGACGACGTTCGAGATTTGGCGGCTGTTGTAAAAACTCTTTCGCAAAAACTTATAGGCGGTTCTTGCGATAATCAGGCGGAGGCTCGGCGAATCCACGACAACTATATTGAACCTCTTCCGAGTGCACGCTCCATGTGGCGTTTGCGCCTCTTCGTGTGGAGTTTGTGCCCGCAGGTGTTTATGGATGAACTCGAACATGCATTCTTCCAACTGTTTGAATCGAAGGAACACCACTACTCAATAGCCAGAGGTCCCGAATACAAGCATGCTCTTAAGATCGGATTCCACACCCTTTCTGATGCACGGAGACGCGAGTATGTACAAAAAATTTTGGAAACCTTCAAGCAGAAAGATGACGCGCCCTACGGGTATCGCATACTCTCAAGCATTCCTTCGGAGTTACTTACTGACGACGAAAAAACGAAGGCGCGTGAAGCGTATGGGAGAGTGCTTGACGCGTCATATATCCCTGAACCGACTATTCGCGGGTCGGAGTTTGGCAGCGTTGCGTCGCGTCCCCCGAAAGATAGTGAAGATTTGTGGACAAAGCCAATATCAGATATTGTGGCGCAACTGAAAAGATGGACGCCCGAAGAATTGGAGAAGACTGACACCGAGCAGAATTTCCACCAACCGGTAAATATGCGGGGCGTGGGAGATAAACTACGTGCCAAAATTAAAGAAAGGCTACCGGAATATGTTGCGAACGCATCACTATTCTTTGACCGCGATAATTTGGATCCACACTACACGTATGAGTATTTCTATGGCCTCTACGAGGCAGTACGCGCAAACTATGCTACCGCCAGAATGATAGATTGGGCACCGTTCGTTGCGGTCTCAAGAGTGATTGCGGAGTCCGGCATAACCGATCCTTTTCCGCAAAAGCGGGACGAGGAGGACAAGTTCGAATGGGAGGCGTCTTGGGTTAGCGTACATACTGCCATTGGCGATGCTCTGAAAGTCCTATTGTCAGAGGAAGAGGAAAAGACAGCAGTAGATTTTCCAAAGCATAGGAACGATCTGCTATTTTGTGTCCAGTATCTTCTCCAGCAACCGCAGCCTGGCCCCGCTGATGAGACTGGAGATAAGGCTATTCTCCAAGTACAGGAATCAGCGGATAAGTATCAAGCGAGTGACCCGTACTCCATCGCCATAAACTCAACGCGTGGGCGCGCTTTTGAGGCATTCCTGCAGTTTGTATTCCAGGACGGCAAGCACCGGAAGAGAACCGGGCAGCCGGTATTGGCAGAGGACGTGAAGCGCACCTATGTCGACACGTTGGAACGTGAAAAGACCCTTTCGATATTATTCATGTTTGGTCACTATCTTGCGTTCTTTTACTTCCGCGACCTCGACGACACTGACGCCACATGGATGAAGGAGGATGTGTTTCCGCGTTTGTTTACCAACGACACGACGCAAAAAGACCCGCTTTTGGCGGTGTGGGAAGGGTACCTGACAACTAACCTGTATAAGAATCTATTTGAGGAGTTGCACGATCAATACGCCCGGGCAATCGAGGCTGACAGCACCTCGTATCCGAAGCGAAAGTACCATCAGGACCTCGATGAGGCGCTCGCAACGCACATCGCCCTTGCCTATGTGC
>Ga0209211_10003160_pt1 | contig 27196 bp, 27 predicted proteins | sample RifGroA2_FD_183992 | JGI IMG/M metagenome (GOLD analysis project Ga0209211, IMG submission 183992) | Groundwater microbial communities from Rifle, Colorado, USA - Groundwater A2 (SPAdes) (version 2) | ecosystem: Environmental > Aquatic > Deep subsurface > Groundwater | place: Rifle, Colorado...
TGCCGCCGGCGGCTGGCGCGGCAGCGGCCAGTGCCAGGAGCGCGGCGAGGGCGTTACGGTGAAGCATGAAAAAAAGATTAGCATTTTAGAGGTAACCGGTTAAGGCCGCGCCGGGGGGAGAAAGGCTAATAAATCGGTATAATATTAGCGATAGACGTCCAGCGGAGGAGAAAAGTATGAAAGCCCTTGTCAAAGCAAAAGCCGAGAAAGGCCTGTGGATGCAGGACGTGCCGGCGCCCGAGGTGGCCGACAACGAGGTCCTGATAAAGATCAAAAAAACCGCGATCTGCGGCACCGACATACACATTTACCAGTGGGACGAGTGGGCCCAGAAGACCATTCCCGTCCCCATGCACGTCGGCCATGAGTTCGTGGGCGAGATCGCCCGGCTGGGCAAGGCCGTGCAGGGGCATTTCATCGGCGAGCGCGTCTCCGGCGAGGGCCACATCGTCTGCGGCCACTGCCGCAACTGCAAGGCCGGCCACCGCCACCTCTGCATCAATACCCGCGGCGTCGGCGTGAACCGCCCCGGCTGCTTCGCCGAGTACCTCTCCATCCCGGCCGAGAACTCCCGGCCGAGAACGTCTTCTCCATCCCCGAGGGCGTCTCCGACGACGAGGCCGCGATACTCGACCCGCTGGGCAACGCCGTGCATACCGCCCTCTCTTTCGACCTGATAGGCGAGGACGTGCTGATCACCGGCGCGGGCCCGATAGGCATCATGGCCGGCGCCATAGCCAACCACGTGGGCGCGCGCCACACGGTGATCACCGACGTCAACGACTACCGCATGGACTTGGCCCGCCGGCTGGGCCTGAAGAACGTAGTGGACTCCCGCAGCCAGAAGCTGCCGGACGTGATGAAGGCGCTCGGCATGACCGAGGGCTTCGACGTGGGCCTGGAGATGAGCGGCAACGCGCAGGCCTTCAACGACATGATCGCAAACGTCAAGATGGGCGCCCGGCTCGCCCTGCTCGGCATCCTGCCGCCCAACACCACCATTCCGTGGAGCAACGTCATCTTCAAGGCGCTCACGCTCAAGTGCATCTACGGCCGCGAGATCTTCGAGACCTGGTACAAGATGTGCGCCATGCTGACCAGCGGGCTCGACATCAAGCCCATCATCACGCACCAGTTCCGCGCCCAGGACTTCAAAGAGGGCTTCGAGATCATGTCCTCCGGCAAATCCGGCAAGATCATCCTGGACTGGACGACACTGTAGCACCAGGGGCGCCCGGCGGGATGGGTTCGGAAGGTCCTCACGGAGGGTGAGGCTTGCGTAAGCGCCGAACCCGGGTGACCGCCATGCGGTCACTTTCTGCGTGAGGAGGGGTGCGCACGGTGTGCGCAACCCCGTGCCTGACGGGCCCGTCCCGTCGGGCGGACCTTTAGGGAAAAATTATGCGCTACGACGAGCATTTTAAAGAGTTATGCGAGGCGCTGGAGGGGGCCGGGGCCTTCCTCGTGGTCGCAGACAAGAAGGGCCGCGTAAATCTCATGACCATAGGCTGGGCGCAGATCGGCGTGGTCTGGGGCCAGCCGGTGCTGACTGTGCTGGTGCGCCCGTCGCGCCACACCCATGCCCTGCTGGAAGACGCGTCCCGCTTCAGCGTCTGCGTGCCCCGCCGGGGCGAACTGAAGAAGGAACTCGCTTTCTGCGGCACCAAGTCCGGCCGCGACTACGACAAGGCGCGCGCCTGCGCCCTTACGCTTAAGGACGGGGAGCCCGGTGTGAAATACATAGACGGCTGCGCGCTGGTCTACCAGTGCGAGATCCTGGGCAGGACCACCCTGGCCGGTGGAAAGACCGCCCCCTCCGTGCTGGAGCGCTATTACTCCGGCGACGACGCGCCGCATACGCTTTGTTTCGGGAAGGTGCTGAAAGCGGAGAAATTCCTATGAGTTCCGCCCGTTTAATCGCCGTTGTCCTGGCCGCCGCGCTGTTGGCCGGCTGCGGCATGGCCAAAGACAAAGCCGCCGAGTACTACCTGGGCAAGGCCCGCAAGACGGCCTCGGCGCAGAATCCCGGACAGGCGGAGGTGATCGGCGCTTTCGCCGACCTGGACCGGGCCCTGAAGTACGCTCCCGACTCCCCCGCCGCCATAGAGGTGCTCGGGCGCCTGGCTGAAACAGCCGCCAAGAGCGGCTTCTCCGGGGCGCAGGAGCTGGAGGCGGCCGCGCTGAAGAAAGCCCTGGCCGCCAGCCCGCTGAACTGGACCGCCCGCGAGGCGCTGACCAATTTCTACTCCGCCCGCGGCGATACCGGCGGCCTCGAGGCCATGGCGGCCCAGGCGCAGGAGATCTACGGCTCCGGCGACGCCGGCGCGAAATACAGCGCGCTGCTCTCCGGCCTGGCCGCCCGCGCCTCCGCCCTGCCCTGGATAGAATCCGAGGCCTACCTGAGCCTGAACAAGGCTCCGGACACATTATTCGAAAAAGCCGCCGCCTACGAGGCCGGCGCGCGCAGGGTGCTGGCCATGAAGGCGGAGCTGGAGAAGCTGGGCGCCACCGACCCGTCGGTAAGGAAAACTGCCCCCGCCGCCCTGACCTCCGCCGCCGAGGTGGCCGCAGCGGACGCGCTGCGCGACCCAGCGGCGCTGGCGGCCGTCTGCGCTTTCAACGCCAGGCTTGCCGCCGAACCGGCTTTTAAAAAAGCGGTGGAGCAAGCCGTACAGGGCAACGCCTCTCTGGTGCGCAAGGACTACGCCCAGGCCCGGGCCTATTACCAGGGCGCCCTCAACCATTATCCCGCCCTGATAGACGCCCGCCGCCAGTTGGCGGAAGCCGATTTTCAGGAAGGGGCAGCGCTGGCCGCCGCCGGCGGGAACCGCAAGGCCGCCTCGCAACTGCTCTACAAGGCCTACGGCGGCATCTCCGCCGTGATACAGGAGGCAGCCGCGGGCGGCAGCCTGGTGCCTTTCCTGAAGCCCGCCCGTTTTCTCGGCGAGTCCTACTCGCTGAAAGCCGCCTGCCTGGCCGCGCTGCGCGCCGTGGAAGGCGACAGGCTGCGCAATACCGCCAGGCTGGAGGCCGAGTTCAAGGCCGCCCTGGATGAGGCCCTCAAGCTGAACCCCGAGGGCCGCCTGGCCAGGGAATTACTGGAGCGTTATACCAAGGAAGGCTTCTAGGGGAGCGCTATACCAAGGAAGGCTTCTAGGGGAGCGCATGGCGGTAAAAAAATGAAGTTATCCGTTCTCCTGGCCGCGCCCGCGCTGCTGCTGGCAGCCGCGGCGGAGGCGCAGGAGGCCTCCGTCTCCACCGCGGCTCCGGCGGCCGTACAGGCCCCCGCGCCGTGGCAGAGCCCGCTGCAGCTGACCATTTCCAAAGATTCCTATAACTCCCGCGTGGGGCTGGACTACCGCATCAGGTGGGATTTCAGGGACCTGCGCGCCTTCAAGCCGGGCCTGGGCTTCATCTATACCGGCCTCAAAGCTTTCTATCATTGGGACATCACCGAGAACACGCGGCTGGAGTATTACGGCCTGCGGACCAACCCGTGGCGGCTGATCATCTCCAGGGAAAAGAAGAACGGCGCCGCCCCGCCGTCCGCCGGCGTCGAGGGCGGGGAGAGCCCTGTGGTCAAACGCGCGACACCGGAGTACCGCAAGCGCCTCAGGCTTTCCGTTTCGCCGCTGGTGGACGACCTGAAGCGGAATCTCGACGACGGCCTGCGTGATTTTCTGCTGCGCAGTTCCCTGAAAGGCGCTTCCCCCGGATGGGAGCGCGCCGGCGACGAGGGCCGCCGGGCCTTCGTGAAGGACGTGCTGTCCCTAGGCATCTGGGACTCCGGCGTGCCGGGCTTCAGGCAGGCCGGAGAAGGCCTGGAGTACATCAGCGAAGAGGGCAAGAATAAAAAAAAGCCGCGGCGCAGATATTAGCGCCGCGCCCGCAAAAAAAGAGCCGCCACCCGGCGGCTCTTCCTTTTATGTCCGGAGTTTAGACTGCAACCGCCGCGCGGCCCTCGGAACCGTCTATGCGTATGTCCAGCGGCCCCGGGAAGCGGATATGCCGTATATACTTCGCCTCCGTGAGCGGCTTCTCGGCCTTGATCTTGTCCCAGTTGATGAAGGCCTCCGGGCCGGTCTCGTTGATGGTGAAGTAGCCTATGCCCAGCGACGTGACGTTGTGGAAGAAATGCGTGCCGTACGACGGGTCCACCACGAAATCGCCGTAAGCCGCCTCGACGATGATGCGCGAGCCGGAGATATGGTGCCATTTGACCGGTATGCCCAGGGAGGGGTCGCTGGAGCCCCAGCGGCCGGGCCCTATCACCAGGTACGGGCGCCCTTCCTCGCGCAGGCGCGCGTTCATAACGCCTATCTCCTCGGCTATCTCGCGCGTCCTGAGCTGGTCGAACTTCTCCGGGATCACGTAGATCAGGTCGGCGATGTCGCGGTGCGCGCCGTTACCCAGAGCCTGCGCGCTGAGGCAGAGCAGGTTCTCGGCTTTGAGGTCCTTCAGCGAGACCTTCTTGACGGGGCTGCGCGAGACCATGGGCCGCATCTGCAGGATGTTGAAGACGGCGGCGCCCGAGGCGGCGTCGTAGTCGCAGGCGAACTCCACCTCGACGTTGCAGCCCATCGCCTCCTTGCCCAGCGCCGATACGGCGTTGAGGATGTCGGCGAGCGGCAGCACCTCGTTCTTGAGCAGCGGGGCGAAGGTGATCAGGCGGTGGCCGGGGTCGGCTATGCCGTCGTTGATGCGGTCGTTCTCGGCTGAATAAGTAGACCCGACCAGTTCCAGCGTCCCGTCCGCCTCGGCCTCCTGCACGGTGGCTTCGGTCAGGGCCGGTTCCTCGTCGAAGCTCAGTCTGGAGTCGGGCTGGCCGGTCCGCAGGGCTATCAGCTTCTTCTGGGAATTGCCCAGGAAGTCGGCCGTGGTAGAGAATTGGTGCAGGTTCTGCGGATGGGCGGGGGAGAAGCGCAACGCGTTGTAGCCCTCCACTATCGTCTTGCCCAGGCCCAGCGCGATGTGCGCTATGGGGTCCTCGGCCTCCAGCGGCGGCACCGGGTAATAATTGTAGGACTGCATCACGCCGGCGAAGGCCGGGTAGTGGCGGCCGCTGCCGTAGTCGCGGCCCACGACGCGCTGTATCACCACCGCCATCTTTTCCTCGTCGATGATCAGCGGGTTGAGCCTGCGGTAGGCGCGCGCTTCGCGCGAGAAGACGGAGGCGTAGACGAACTTGACCGCGCGGGCCAGCTCGTCCAGGCGCCGTGCCGGGTCGGGGTGGTTGTTGGCGAGCATGTAAGTCTTGTAGACGCCGGCGAAAGGCTGCGTTTTGGAGTCCTCCAGCAGCGAGGAGGACCGCACCGCCAGCGGGCCGTCCAGTTTCTCTATCAGCGCCTGCAGGTCGCGCATCACGTAGTCGGGCAGGCGGGCCCGTTCGAACAACGCGGCCGTGTCGTCGTTGGCGCGGCCCTCGTTGATCATGGTATCCAGGCCGTTCTGCTCCATGAAGAAGTCGAATACGTCCGAGGCGATCACCACGGTGTTGGGCACGGTGACTGTGACGCCGGGCCAGCGGTTCTCCAGGTCGGTCTTGGAGAGCAAAAAGTCCACGAAGGCGAGCCCGCGGGCCTTGCCGCCGATGGAGCCGGAACCGATCTTGCTGAAGGGGGTGGAGTCGTCGAAGAGCTTGCGGTCGAACTTGAGCACGGTGCCCAGCTGGGTCTTGTAAATGAACTGGTGCAGCGTCTCGATCAGGTACTTGCGCAGCTGCTCCGGGTTGCCGAACTCGGAGATCTTCTTGGGCCGGATATTGTAGGCCATCTCGAACTCGGTGCGGGCGAACAGCCACTTCGAGAAGTGGTTGCGGCCGGCGTGGTAGAGGATGGACTCCAGCGGCACCACCTTGAGCAGGCGCAGCATCGCGCCCAGGTCCGAGGCCCGGGCCAGCTCGGCGCCGTTCTGGTCGGCGAAGACGAAGTCCCCGAAGCCGAAGTAGCGGGTGATGAAGGCGCGCAGCTGCTTGGAGAGGTCCGCGGCGGCCTTATGCATGAACGAGGCCTCCAGCCGGCCGGCGTTGTGCGCGAAGGCGGCGTTGGAGGACTGCAGCAGCACCGGCATGTCCGGGTTCTCCTCCTTGATGCGGCGCGTCAGCTCCAGGCCCGCCTCGGGGTGGCAGGCGCCGTCCTTGGGGTACTCGATGTCGCTGATGACGCCCAGCAGGTTGGCCCTGTATTTCTCGTAGATCGCCCAGGCCTCGTCATAGGTGCTGCAGAACAGCACCTTCGGGCGCGCGCGCAGGCGCAGCGTCTTCTTGGCCGGGTTCAGCTCCTCGGCCATCACGATCTGCGTCTGCTTCATCAGCTCGGTGTAGATGATGGGCAGGTAGGTGGAGTAGAACTTGATGTTGTCCTCCACCAGCAGCACGGCCTGCACGCCCACCTTGGCGTCGTGCTCTAAATTCTTGGCGTCCTCGATGATGTTGATGATCGCCGAGAAAATGCGCGTGTCGCCGCTCCACAGGTAGACGCCGTCGGCCAGGGCGCGGGTCTCGTCGGGGATATTCTTGATGTCCTGCACGTTGAAGGAGAGCAGCACCACCGGCAGGGCCGGGCGGCCGGCTTTCACCGCGCGGAAGAATTCGGCCATGTCCGTCTCACCCACCTGTATCATGGCTATGACCAGGTCGTAGGAGCCGCTGGCCAGCTTCTCCAGCGCCTTCTCGGCGGTGGCCACGCGGGTGATCTTGGGGGCCGAGCGGGGGGAGGAGTCCAGCATCTCGCCGAACAGGGCCTCGTTGAGGCGGTCGTCGTCGGCCAGCAGGAAAGAATCGTAAAGGGAAGCCACCAGCAGGACGTTCTTGATCCTGTAGGGCATCAGCTTCTCGAAGCCGCCGAACTCGATCTCGTAGTCGCCGGGTTTCTTGGTCGTGGGCATGCGGATATTTTACTAAAGTCGCGGCCCGCGCGCCCCGCCGCACCCGATTCGGGGCCTCCCCGGGCGGGGTTGTCAAAGGTTTTTTATTATGTTTATATATAAATATCGCTTTCGGAAATACAAACAGGAGACTCCCAAAAATGGATAAACCTACGCTTAAACCCAACTGTCCCAACTTCTCTTCCGGTCCCTGCGCCAAGCGCCCCGGCTGGACCGTGGACGCCCTCAAGAACGCCCTCGTCGGCCGCTCCCACCGCTCCAAGGAGGGGAAGGCCCGCCTGCAGGAAGTTTCCGACCGCATGAAGAAAGTGCTCAATCTCCCCGCCGACTACCGCATAGGCGTGGTCGCCGGTTCCGACACCGGCGCCGTCGAGCTCGCGATGTGGACCCTGCTCGGCCCGCGCTCCGTAGATATCTTCGGCTGGGAAGCCTTCAGCAAGGGCTGGATCACCGACGCGGTGAAGTATCTCAAGCTCAAGAACGTCAACGAGTACAAGGCCGACTTCGGCAAATTGCCCGACCTGTCCAAGGCCAATCCGCAGAACGACATCATCTTCACCTGGAACGGCACCACCTCCGGCGTGAAGGTGCCTGACCTCAACTGGATCCCGAAGAACCACGAAGGCCTGATGATCTGCGACGCCACCTCCGGCGTGTTCGCGATGGACATCGACTTCGCCAAGCTCGACGTGGTCACCTTCTCCTGGCAGAAAGTGCTGGGCGGCGAGGCCGCGCACGGCGTCATCATCCTCTCTCCCAAGGCCGTCAAGCGCATGGAAGAGCAGAATGCCAAGATCACCTGGCCCGTGCCCAAGATCTTCCGCCTCGTCGACGAGAAGAAGCTGCTGCCCGGCGAGCTGGAGTACAGCACCATCAACACCCCGTCCATGCTCTGCGTCGAAGACGCCATCGACGCCCTGAAGTGGGCCGAGACCGTGGGCGGCCTGCCCGGCCTGATAAAGCGCTCCACCGCCAACCTGGCCGCCTTCGAGCGCTGGGTGGAGAAGTCCTCCTGGATAGACTTCCTCGCCGAGAAGAAGGAGACCCGCTCCAGCACCTCGGTCTGTTTCAAGATCAAGGCCGACTGGTTCCAGAAGCTGTCCGACGAAGACAAGACCAAAGCCGCCAAGAAGCTCACCTCGATGCTCGACAAGGAGGGCGTGGCCAAGGACATCAATTCCTACGGCAAGGCCCCCGCGGGCATCCGCGTCTGGTGCGGCGCCACCGTGGAGACTTCCGACATAGAAGCCCTGATCCCGTGGCTCGACTGGGCCTACGAAGCCGTAGCCAAAGAATACTCCAAGGAGGCAGTGAAATGAGCAAAGTTCTTATAGCCGACAAAGCCGACGCCCTCTGTGAGAAGACCCTGAAGGACAGGGGCCTCGAAGCCATAGTGAAGACCGGCATGAAGCCGGAGGAGCTGAAAGCCTGCGCGCACGAGTATGACGCCATCATAGTGCGCTCCGCCAGCAAGCTGACCCGCGAGATCATAGAGGCCGCGACCAACCTCAAGGCCGTGGCCCGCGCCGGCGCCGGCGTGGACAACATCGACGTGGCCGCCGCCAGCGAGCGGAAGGTCCTCGTGATGAACACGCCTTTCGGCAACACGGTCAGCACCGGCGAGCACGCCATCGCCATGATGTTCGCCCTGGCCCGCCTGATCCCCCAGGCCAACGCGTCCACGCACGCCGGCAAGTGGGAGAAGAGCAAGTTCGAGGGCGTGGAGATCACCGGCAAGACGCTGGGCGTAGTGGGCTGCGGCAATATCGGCGCCGTGGTGGCCGACCGCGCGCGCGGGCTTAAGATGAACGTGCTGGTGTTCGACCCCGTCATGACCACCGAGCGCGCCCGCGAGCTGGGAGTGAAGATGGTGACCCTCGACGAGCTGTACGCCAAGGCCGACTTCATTACCTACCATGTGACCATCAATCCCGCCACCAAGGGCATGATCAATAAGGACAGCATAGCCAAGATGAAGAAAGGCGTGCGCCTGATCAACTGCGCCCGCGGCGGCATCATGGTGGAGGCCGACATCAAGGCCGCCATCGAGAGCGGCCACATCGCCGGTTTCGCCGTGGACGTCTACGCGGAGGAGCCCGCCACCCAGCATATGTTCTTCGGCATGGACAAGGTGATCTGCACCCCGCATATCGCAGCTTCCACCAAGGACGCGCAGGTGACCGTGGCCAGGCAGGCGGCCGAACAGATCGCCGACTTCCTGCTCTGCGGCAAGCGCACCCACGCGGTGAACGGCGACAAGATATAAGTCTTGCGGCCAGCGCCCGGGTCCCGGCGACGGGGCCCGGGCTTATTTTCGACCTAAGGAAAACGACATGGCAAAACTCCCTCTTTTCTCACCCATATACGGCATACGCCCCGCTCCCGGCAAAGCGGCTGAGATCATCGCCCCGCCCTACGACGTGATGGACTCGGAGGAGGCCCGCGAGATGGCCAAGGGCAAGCCCAACAGTTTCCTGCACGTGTCCAAAGCCGAGATAGACCTGCCCCCCGGCACCGACGTGCACGACGAGAAGGTTTACCTGAAGGCCGCGGAGAATTTTGACAAGATGCTCAAGAGCGGCCTGCTGGTCCGCGAGGGCAAGCCCTGCTTCTACGCCTACCGCCTGCAGATGGGCTCCCATATCCAGACCGGCCTGATGGTGGGTGCGTGCGTGGAGGACTACGACAATAACCGCATCCGCAAGCACGAGTTCACCCGCCCCGTCAAAGAGGACGACCGCGTGAACCAGATCAAGTACGTGAAGGCCCAGACCGGCCCCGGCATCATCGCCTACAAGCAGGTGCCCGAGATCGACGCGGTCATCAAGAAGAACGTGCAGAAGGCCCCGCTCTTCTCGGCCACCGGCGCCGGCGGGGTGATCCATACCCTCTGGCTGATAGACGACGAGGCCGACATAAAGGCCATCTCCGAGGCCTCCGAGAAGCAGAAGACCGTCTACATCGCCGACGGCCATCACCGCTCCGCCGCGGCCAGCCGCGTGAAGAAGTTCATGGTGGAGCAGCGCGGCGCTAAGCACACCGGTACCGAACCCTACAACGTCTACCTCGCCGCCGCCTTCCCGGTCAACGAGATGAAGATCTGGGACTACAACCGCGTGGTGAAGGACCTCAACGGCCTCTCCCCGGAGCAGCTCCTCGCCAAGGTGAAAGAAAGCTTCGAGGTAAAGGAAGTAAGCGGCCAGGCCAAACCGGCCGCCCGCCGCGAGTTCGGCATGTTCCTGGGCGGCAAATGGTACCTGATGAAGCCGACCGTGAAGACCCCGACCAGGGAAGAGGACCCGGTGCGGGCGCTGGACGTCAGCGTGCTCAGCGACCTGGTGCTCGACCGGGTGCTGGGCATAAAGGACCTGCGCAAGAGCGACCGCGTGGACTTCGTGGGCGGCATACGCGGCCTGGGCGAACTGGAGCGGCGCGTGAATTCCGGCGAGATGGCCGCAGCCTTCGCGCTGCACGCCACCTCGCTCGACGAGCTGATCAGCGTGGCCGACGACAACCAGGTGATGCCCCCCAAGTCCACCTGGTTCGAGCCCAAGCTGGCCGACGGCGTGGTCTCCAACCCGCTGATCTGAGCCGGACCGGAGGAAAAGCCCCGCCCCGCGGGGCTTTTTCATTGCCGGACGGGGTAGATATGGTCCGCCCCGTTGTTATACAATAAGGCCGAGGGTTAAATATCATATGGCGCATAAAATTCTGATCGTGGACGACGAAGCCAATGTGCTGTTCCTCGTTAAGCAGGCTTTCGAGGGACACTGCGAGGTGCTGACCGCGCAGGACGGCAACACGGCTATCGAACTGATCAAGGCCGAGCGGCCCGTCTTCGTCTTCCTCGACATCACCATGCCCGGCATGACCGGCCTGGAAGTGCTGGCCGTCATCCGCGACCTGGCCCCGGCGCCCATCATCTGGATGCTCACCGGCGACGAGGACATAGAGACCGCCTCGCTGACCCTGAAGGGCGGCGCCAAGGGCTATATCACCAAGCCTTTCGACATAGACCGCCTGCGCAGCGTGGTCTTCAACGCGCTGCTGGACCTGGAGAAGGCCAAGAAGCCGCACGATTCCAACGACAAGCCCTGGCACGTCAAGAAACCCAATAAGTGACCTCCCGCGAAGTTTTCTCCCGTTTTTCTCCCGGCCAGCTGGCCCTGCTGCGGCGCCTGGATACCCCGCGCAAGGTGCAGGATTTCATCGAATATCAGCTGGCCTATAACGATTCCCGGCCCAATACCTGCTGGTCCCCGCTGGAAGTGCTCAAGCGCGGCGCCGCCCATTGCATAGAGGGCGCGATGCTGGCCGCCGCCGCCTTCCTGTACCACGGCCGCCGCCCGCTGCTGCTGGACCTGCGCGCCAATCCCCGCGACGACGACCATGTGATAGCCCCTTTCACGCAGCATGGCCGCTGGGGCGCCGTGGCGCAGTCTCACTTCTGCGGCCTGCGCTACCGCGAGCCGGTCTACGCCTCTTTCGGCGAGCTCGCGCGCAGCTACTTCGAGTTCTACTACAACGGCCGAGGCGAGAAAACGCTGCGCGAGTACTCCGAGCCGCTCGACGCCGCCCTGCTCAAGCCGGAGTGGCTGCATTCCGACAAGAATGTCTTTTTTGTCAGCCGCCGCCTGGACGCGCAGCGTCATCACCGGATAGCAGGTCACAGGCTGGAGACGGAACTGCGCCGGGCCGACTCGCTGCTGCTGCAGGCCGAGGTGCTGGGCGGCTCGCGCCTGCCCCTGGTGCGGCGGCGGCCGCGCCCGTACTCCGAACTGAAACTGGGGAGGGGACATGGCAGAGCGGTCTGAAAACCAGGCTAACCCGCAGCGGACCGCCTGCTGGGCCTGCGGGATGGAAATCGGTGCGCCGGACCGCTACTGCCGCCATTGCGGCAAGGGCCAGGGCGAATATATCCCGTGGTATTACCGCCACTGGGGCATAATCCTGATGACGCTCTTCGGCCTGGGGCCTTTCGGCTTGATACTGGTCTGGCGCTCCCCGCTGCTCTCGCGCGAGGCGCGGGCCGCTTACACGGCCGCCATACTGCTTGTCACCTATTTAGTGGCCGACCGCCTCTACCGGGTCTGGACTTTCTTCCAGGCGGCCATGGGCGGCATGGCCGGCTACTGACCGCCGGTCCGGAGTGAAAATGAAAGCACTATTCTTGCTGCTGCCGCTGCTCTGCTGTCAGGCCTACGCCGCGGGCGGCGGCGCGCCGCGCGTTTACCGCCTGAAAACAGGCGGTTACGAGCGGGTCTACAGGGTTTATGCCCCGGCGGGGCTGGAGGCCGGCAGGAAATACCCGCTGCTTCTCCTGCTGCACGGCGGCGGCGGGGACGGCAAAGGCATGGCCCGCCTGGCGAAGGGCGGTTTCGAGGCGCTGGCCGACAGGCACGGCGCTGTTCTGGTCTACCCGGACGGCGTGGACAAGAACTGGAACGATTACAGGGGCGACAAAAGCCGTAAAGCCCAGCGGGAGAACATAGACGACGTCGCCTTCCTTACTGAGATGGTCGGGGCGATACTGAAAAGATATCCGGCGGACCCGGCCCGGGTCTACGCGGCCGGCATTTCCAACGGCGCCATGATGAGCTACACTCTGGCCTGCCGCGCGGCGGACCGCTTCGCCGCCATAGCGCCGGTGGCCGGAGCGATGCCGGCCAATCTGGCCGCGGCCTGCAAGCCGGCCCGCCCGGTGGCCGCGCTTATCATCAGCGGGACCGAGGATAACCTGGTGCACTGGGAGGGCGGGCCTGTGACGGGGCCCTGGGGCCGGAAAAAACTGGGGCTCACCATCCCCGTAGAAAAGAGCCGGGATTTCTGGCTGGCCGCCGACGCCTGCGCCGCGGAAAAGAAGAAAGTGTCCGAGAAGGACGCGGACCCGGAGGACGGCACTGCCGTTACGCGCGAGGTCTACCCGGGCTGCGCCGGAGGCAGTTCGGTGGAATTCATAAAGATATGGGGCGGCGGCCATACCTGGCCTGGCGGCCTGCAGTACCTGCCGGCCCCGGTAATAGGCAAGACCTCGCGGGAAATAGACGCGACCTTGGAAATCTGGGACTTCTTCATGCGTCACCGGCTGCCGGCCGCGGAGTAGGCGGCTTGTCCAAAGTCATAGGCCTAAAAACCGCCGCTGGCTGGGCCCTTTGGGCCTAGGCGGCGTCCCGGGTTTATCGTAGGATATGGGGGTAGGGGTTGGGATGCGAGGAGCTATAGTATGGCAATGACCTGCAACTTCGAGAAAGACGAGCACGACGTGAAGAAAGCCGACAAGATGATAGTGCGCATCGCCCCCGGCCAGGAGATCGGCACCGATACCCCCGGCCTGAAGCCGGCCAGGAACGGCGCCTACCTGTGGGTCGTGAACCCCCGCCGCCGTTCAGCCAAGAGCTGGCGCGAGATCAATTCCCTGAATTGAACACCGGAAGGAGCCGCCTCCTTCCTTGTTTTATATAGCCCCCGGAAAGAGCCAGCCTCCTGCCGGGGGCCTGCTTTTGGTCATAGGCCTTTGGGCCCAAGAGCGCCTAGGGCTTTTTCCCCTTATGCCCCGTGCGCCAAACTGGTAACCTATGGCAGGAGTAAATATGAAAATCATCGCCGCCGCCCTCATCCTCTTACTCGGTTCTTCGGCGCTGCTGCAGGCCCGCAGTATCGAGAATATGCGGGTCTCCGCCCAAGACATGCGCGTGGACACCGCCAGCCTGCGCAAACAGGCCGCCGCCGACCGCGCCGAAATAAAGCCCGCCCCGGTGCTGGTGCAGCTGATCGTTAATTTCTTCAAACTCCTGTTCGCTCCCAACGGCGACATAGAGATCTCCAACCCCACCGCCTCCCTGCCTCAGTACGACGGCGAGCTCGAGGACGATACCGAGGAGGAGACTTACGTGGAGGGACAGGCCTACGAGCCCGTGGCCCCCGCCGACCTCCCGGAGGACCCTTTCCCGCAGCAGCCCCCGCAGGTGGTCTACCAGCCGCAGCACCAGGAGACACGCGCCGACATCAGCGGTCCCGGCGGCGGCATCCCCTCCGACCTCAAGCGCAAGGCGATGGAGTACTTCAATTCCAACTCCGGCCGCATACAGAATAAGCGCTATATCGGCGTGGTGGATTTCTCCAAACATTCAAGCCAGGACAGGTTCTGGATCCTGGACCTGGTTAGCGGCGCCGAGCACGCGATGCACGTGGCGCACGGCACCGGCTCGGACCCGGACGGCGACGGTTACGCCACCCGCTTCAGCAATGTGCCCAATTCCAAGGCCTCTTCTCTGGGCTTTTACCTCACCGGGGACCTGTACACCGGCAAGCACGGCAAATCCATGCGCCTGCACGGGCTTTCCTCCACCAATTCCAACGCCCTCTCCAGGGCCGTGGTCATGCACGACTCCAACTATGTCAGCGAAGGCAATGTGCGGGCGGGCCGCTCCTTCGGCTGCCTGGCCCTGGCCAACAGCGAGATCGGCAAAGCGCTGGCCTCGCTGCGCGGCGGGGCTCTGATCTACGCCGGCCTGAGCAACAGCGATTTCTAAGGCGCGGACAATATAAAAGCCGCGCGGGCGCGCGGCTTTTTTATTTGCGCGCGGCCGGAATTGGTGCTAAGATTTAATAGCGGTCAGGGGGAATAATGACCTTTAGAGAGCCTGCCGGAACCGGCCGTTTTATCATAGCCGCGCTGCTATTATGCTTCGCCGCCGCAGCCGCCATGGCCGCCGGGCCGGGCGACTGCCGCGCTTTGGTGCGGGGCCTGCTGAAGAAAGCCCCGGCGGCCGGCGGCAAGATAGCCGTGGCCGATTTTACCTACGCCGACGGGCGTATCTCCGCCGACGGCGAGGTGATAGCCGGCCGCATTACCACCGAGCTCGTGGAGCTGGAAAAACACAAGGTGGCCGAGCGCCGGGAGATAGAAAAGGTCTTCGCCGAGCTGAAATTGCAGGGCTCGGGCGCCATCGGGCCGGACTCCATAAAGGACATCGGCGCGCTGCTGGGCGCGGACTGGCTGATCCTGGGCACGCTCACGGAACTGTCCCGAGGGCGCATAGAGGTTAACGCCCGCCTGGTGGAGGTGGGGTCGGGAGAGATCATTGGCGCGCGCCGCGTAAAGCTGCGCAAGGACTGGCGCGATAAGCCCGCCGCCGGGGAAAAAGGCGAAAACTCTTTCAACGAGGGCACGGAGCTTAAAGAGTACGACAAGGCCATCCGCACCTACATGGACAAGAAGGCCGGTGAGGAACAACGCGTGGTTAAAGAGCCGCCGCCTTCGTTTTGAAGGTTGACCGATTACCTTGTGTCTGGACCGGGGATTTGGCAGAATAACCGGGGTAAAAAAATGAAAAGAAGGGCTATATATACCGTTCTGGCGGCGCTCGCGCTGCTGACGCTGCCGCTCAGCCCCGACCTGCGTTCCTCGTTCGACCAGATCGAGGCGCCGGGAGTGTTCCTGGCAGCCATAGAACAGATGGGCTCCGACCCCAGCTCCGTGCCTGTCAGGTTCGCGATACGCTACCGCGCCCCGCGTGAAGATTTCTTCGCTGCCAGGGAGGACGGGCTGGCCGCGGTGCGCGCCTGGCAGATACAGGTTTTCGACGGCAGCGGCCGCGAGGTGGGCCTGATGCAGGGCGCCGGCAGGCCCCCGTCCGGCGGCATCGATTGGGGCGGGGTCTCTTCCGAGGGGAAGCCTTTGCCGGACGGTTTTTACAGCGCCAGGCTGGCCTGGCTGGACCAGGAAAAGCGGCCGCACACCGCCCCCAGGGTTTCGCTCAGCCTTTTTACGCCGCTGGAGGTGAAGCGGCTGGCCGGCCGGCAGCTGCGTATCGATTACGTGGACGAGGGCCTGATAGTGGCCATCCTCGAGAGTATGATCTTCAAGCCCGGCCAGAGCCGCATAGAGCCGGAGGCCCTGCCGGCCCTGCGCGAGATGGCCCTGCTGCTGAAGGCCTATCCGAAGAAGCGGGCCGTAGTGCGCGGCTATACCGACTCCACCGGTTCGCCTCAGAGCAACCTGGCGCTGTCCCGGCAGCGGGCGGAGCGGGTTTACGATTACCTCGTTATGGAGGGCATAAACCCTGCCCGCCTGAAGTACAGCGGCCTGGGCTCCGCCCATCCAGTGGCCTCCAACGACACAGCCGAGGGCCGCGCCCGCAACCGGCGCATAGAAGTGGTGGTGCTCAAAAAATCCGTCTGACCACGGGGAAACATATGAAGAACCTGCTGCTGCTCTCCGCCCTGCTGCTCTGCCCGCCCGCCTCCGCCGAACCTGTTTCGGAGCGGATCACCTGGCTGCTCGACGGCACCACCGCCGCGGCAACCGTCACCCTGCCCGAAGGTTCCGGCCCCTGGCCCGGCGTGGTGCTGGTGCCCGGCAGCGGCCCCACCGACCGCGACTGGAACTCGCCGCTGCTGCCCGGGCGCAACGGCAGCGCCGCGCTGCTGGCCGACGCCATTGCCAAGGCCGGTTTCGCGGTGATACGCTACGACAAGCGCTTTACAGGCCCTTACGCCGCGGCCAACGGGCCGCTGCTCTCCGGCAAGCTCAGCCTGCGGTCGCATATGGAAGAGGTGAGCTCCGCTGCCGCGGAGTTGAAGAAGCGTCCCGGAGTTGCCGCGGATAAAATTTTCGCGCTGACCAACAGCGAGGGCGCCGTGCACGCCCTCAACGCCCACCTGGCGGGCGAGCCGGAGTTCGCCGGCCTGATCCTCACCGGGGCGCCTGGGCGTTCCATGGGAGCCTTGCTGCGGGGCCAGATAGAAGCCCAAGTCTCGCCGCTGCCGCAAGGTAAGGAGATAATGGCCGGCTACGACAAACTGGTCGCCCGTTTCCAGGCCGGCCTGCCCTTCGCTCCGGAACCGGCCGTGCCGCAGGCCATCAATAACATGGTGGCCGGCTTTTACGTTCCGGCCAACCTGCCTTTCATGCGCGAGTTCTTATCCGCGGACCCGGCCAGGCTGGCGGCCGGTGTTAAAGCGCCGGTGCTGCTGGTCATAGGCGGCAAGGACATGCAGGTAGACAGGCGGCTGGACGGGGCGCCGCTGGAGAAAGCCCTGGCCGGCAATAAGAGCGCTTCCTTCGCCTATCCCGCCGACGCCGACCATCTCCTGAAGCATGAGCCTAAGCCCAGGGAGCAGCTGGTCCCTCTGCTGGTGCAGAATAATTATAATGCCGCCGGCAGGGAGCTCGACGGCGAAGCGCTGAAGGTTATTATTGATTGGCTGCGGTCCCGCTCCGCCCCGGAGTTGAAGAAGTAACCGTAAATTCTTTTTCGGCCGCGCCCCACGCGGCCGCGCCGATTATGCAAGCGGCGCCGGCGGACAGGAATACCCAGTCCAGCGGCCGCATGGCGGCATAGGCCCCCCAGAAAATTACCGAGACCAGCACAGCCAGCGGGCTCTTGAGATTGTTCATGGCGGCCAGCGCGCCGGGACTTACCCGCGTGGCGCCGGTATTCCACAGGAAGAAGCCCGCGCCCGAGGCTACCAGGCCAAGATAGAGCAGCGCGGCCCAGCGCTGCGGCGTATAAGACAGCAATTCACCCCAATCCGAACCCAGGCCCGCCCAGGCCAGGGCCACCAGGGCGCCGCCCAGGTACAGCCAGCCGAAAATGTTCAGGTCCCGTTCTTCAGTGTTGCGCCGGCGCCAGTCCCTGTAGGCCACCTGCCCCCAGGCGAAAGCGGCGTTGGAAACCTGCATCACGGCGAAGGCCTGCCAGAAAGCGCGCCGGTCCACCGCCCAGCGCTCCACCAGCGCCGCGCCCAGCAGCGCTATGCCCGCCGCGGCGAAAAGCCCGGCCGGCGCGCGCCCGGCGCGCCTGGCGTGAATGGCGGCCACGTAGAGCGGCGTCATTACCGTGAACAGCGCCACCTGGTAAGCTTGCAGGACCACGAAGCAATAGTTCAGGGCCACGTACATCAGGCCGAACTGCACCGCGCCTATGCCCATCAATTCCGCGGCGCCCCGGCGGCCGGCGCGCGGCAGCCGCAGCCAGGGCAATAGCGCCAGCAGGGCCAGGCCCAGCCGTATCAGTGTGACCAGCACCGGGTCCGCCCCGGCTATCCATTGTTTGTTTATGCCGAAGGAGAAGGCCCAGAGCCAGGAGACTATTATCAAGCGTGTCATCGGTAATGCGGCGGGCTAGGACAGCTTCAGCAGGTCTTTTACGGCGCCGGTCAGGATGCCGGGGGTGATGGGTTTCTTGAGTACAAGCACGTTGAGGTTGCGGGCCAGGTCTTCCACGGCGGCCGGCGAGGCGGTGGAGAAGAGTATCGGCACCGGGGAGGCCATCTGCAGGCGCAGGCGCTCGAACACCTTGCGGCCGCCGCCGGCGGGCATGTCCACGTCGAGTATCACCAGTTCCGGGTGGAACTCCTGGAACTTGGTGACCGCCCCGATGGCATCTTCGGCCGTCTGTACGTCGAAGCCGGCCTTGGCGAGGATCTCGGTATAGAGCTCGAGAATGACGGGATCGTCGTCCACCACCAGCACCTTGCGCCTGACCGCGGTACGGGCTATCAGCTCGGGCGGTGGCGGGGGCGGCGGCACGGGGTTAGGGGCCTTGTTGAAGAACTGCGGCAGCAGGCGGCGCACCTCGCCCAGCAGGGCCTCCGGCGCTATGGGCTTGCCCACCACGGTCACGTTGTGCAGGTTCTTGAGGCTGTGGGGCAGCATTTCCGGCTTGCCCGTGGAGAAGATTATCGGCACGGGGTCCTGCAGGCGGGTGCGGATGGTGTCGAACACCAGCTGGCCCCCGCCGGCGGGGATATTGAGGTCGAGCACTATCAGGTCGGCCTTGAACTGCTGGTAGAGGGTGAGGGCGGACAGGGCGTCCTCGGAGGTCTGCACCTCGAAGCCCATGTCCTCGAAGAATAAGAATTCGCGGTAAAAATCCAGTATGGCGGGGTTGTCCTCCACCGCCAGGATCTTTATCTTGCCGCTTTTGCCGGAACCTGTTACCACGCCGCCTCCCGTTCTGTCCGTCTATAATAATACCAAACAAAGCGGAGCTTTTGCCGCGCAGGGGTTCTTACTGGTGCTATTGCGCGGAGGTAATTTTGATGCTACGATATGCGCGGGGTGAGGTACAAAAAGTTGCGCCGCCCGTTCCGGACGCAGCGCATAAATATGGAAACAATATTTATAAAGGAGCTCATTTACAATATCTGCCTGCTGCTGGGGGTGGGGGTGGTGTATTCCGAAGTCAGCTTGAGGTCCGCTACCCCCCGGCGTTACCGCGATGTCGCCATCGGGGTGGTTTTGGGCCTGGTCGGCGTGGCCGTGATGCTCAACCCGTGGACCATGCGCCCGGGCATGGTATTCGACGTCCGTTCCATACTCCTCAGTGTGGCGGGCGTTTTTTTCGGGCCGGTGGCGGCTTTCCTGGCCGCGGGCATAACCGCGGCGTTCCGTTTTAATGTCGGCGGCGACGGGGTCTGGATGGGCGTGGCCGTGATCTTCGTTTCGGCCGGCCTGGGCGTGCTGTGGCGGCGTTTTCGCCCGCAGATAGCGCTGAACCCCGGCTTTGGCGAACTGGCCCTTTTCGGTTTGGCGGTGCACCTGGCCATGCTGCTCTGCACCGTGCTGCTGCCGGCGGGCACCGCGCTGGAGACCCTCAAACGAATAGCCCTGCCCGTGCTGCTGGTCTACCCGGCCGGCACGGTGCTGTTCAGTCTGCTGTTCCTGCGCCACGCCGAGCGCGAGCGCCTGATGCGGGCGATAGAGCAATCCAGCGAAAGCGTGCTGATAACGGACGCCGCGGGCGGGATACAGTATGTTAACCCCGCTTTCGAACGGATCACAGGCTACAGCCGGGCGGAAGTGACCGGCAAAACCCCCAAGATACTCAAAAGCGGGGGGCATGGCCCGGAGTTTTATCGCGAACTTTGGAGCGAGATCTCGGCCGGCAAGCGCTGGGAGGGCCGCATGCTTAATAGGCGCAAAGGCGGCGGCACGTATACCGAGGAAGTGGTGATCTCCGCCGTGCGCGACGCCGGGGGGCGGATAGTCAATTATGTGTCCGTCCGGCGCGACATCACCGAAGCGCTGCGCCTGGAGGAACAATTCAGGCAGGCGCAGAAGATGGAGGCCGTGGGGCAGCTGGCAGGCGGCGTGGCGCACGATTTTAACAATATCCTGACCGCCATAAAAGGCTACTGCTCGCTGCTGGCCCCCGCCCTGCCTGAGCGGTCCCGCGCCAGGGAAGACGCGGCAGAGATCCTGGCCGCCGCGGAGAAAGCCACCTCCCTGACGCGCCAACTGCTGGCCTTCAGCCGCAAGCAGATCATGGTACCAAGGGTGGTGGACCTCAATAAGATCATCGGCGATATGATCAAGATGCTGCGCAGGCTGATAGGCGAGGAGGTATCGCTCACCACGCGGCTGCACCACGCGCCCTGCTTGGTAAAGGTGGACCCCGGCCAGATAGAGCAGGTCATACTGAATTTGGTGCTCAATGCGCGCGACGCGCTGAACGGAAAGGGCGAGATAGCCCTGGAGACCCTGGTACGCGGGTTAAGCGACAACACCGGTGCCGCGGTTAAGGCGCCGGGGGGCAAGCTGGTCTGCCTGAAGGTGCGAGACAACGGCTGCGGCATGAGCGACGAAATCAGAGGTCACCTGTTCGAGCCTTTTTACACCACTAAGGGGCCGGCCAAGGGTACCGGCCTGGGGCTGTCCGTGGTCTTTGGCGTGATAAAGCAGAGCGGTGGAGAGGTAGAGGTGGAGAGCTCTACGGACAAAGGCAGCGTGTTCACGCTCTGTTTCCCGGCGGCCGCCCCAGAAGAGGCGGGCCGGGCCCCGGCTGTAGTCGCCGCGGCGGTCCAAGGTGGCGGCGAAACGGTGCTCATTGTGGAAGACGAGGAGACGCTGCGCCGGCTGGGCGAACGCGTCCTGAGCGACGCGGGCTACCTCGTTCTCGGCGCCTCTTCGGCGGACGAAGCCATGGAAGTGATGGAGAGGCGGAAGCGGCCTGTAGACCTGCTGGTCACGGACGTGGTAATGCCGGGCAGAAGCGGGCGGGAACTGGCGCTGGAACTGGCGCGCCGTAAACTTTGCCCCAGGACGCTATACATGTCCGGCTATACCGATGAGGCCATAGTAAAGCACGGCGTACTCGAGCCGGGTATCGCCTTCCTCTACAAACCTTTCAGCCCCGGGGCCCTGGAAACCAAGGTGCGCGAGGTTCTCGACGGTCCCGAGGGCCAGGCCAGGGCCTGAAGCCCGTGCCGCGGCCGCCCGCGGGCCTTTCCTGAATAACGTCACCAAGCGACCAGAGGCAAAAACGGCGGGGTATAAACCCCGCCGCCTTGCACCGCGTCTCTCTTTAGGCCGGCTCGTGCTGGTAGCGCTCTATGAGGTCGCGGATGGCGCGCGCGTCGGCCTTGTGGTGGCCGTGGCTGAGTATGGGGTTGGTGCCGCCGCTGGAATCTATGCGGAGGTCGGCCCAGAGCAGGCCGGTCCTGATGTTGACCGACGCCACCTTGGACATGGAGATGCTCTCCTCTTCGGAGGTGAGCAGGCCGGGCTTCACGCGCGTAACGCGGTCATGGGTTATCTCTATGCGGGTGGGGAAGAGGAAATTGCCCGTCGTCCACCTGCTTGCCGCGAAAACGTTCTTTTCGTCCGCCATGGTTTTCTCCTTCAGCGCGGGAACTTCGGGGGCGGGGGCGGGTTGGGGTTCATGGGGCGCTCGTCGGCGGCCGGTGAGGCCGGGGGCGGAGGGGGCGGCGCCGCGGGGGGCGCGGCCTGCCTGGCGGCTATCTGTTTCCGCACCTCCGCCATCAGCACGTCGGGGTTGGTGGGCTTGCGCAGCGCCGAGACGTTGACCATCTTGGTCAGGTCGCCGAGGGTCTCGGGCTTGCCGGTGGAGAAAATTATCGGCACGTTGTCGCCTTCGGCGCGCAGCGTCTCGTAGACGTGCGTGCCGCCGCCGCCGGGGATGTTGAGGTCCTGCAGTATCACGTCGGCCCTGAACTCGTGCTGGGCCGCTATGGCGGTAGGGGCGGTATCGGCCGTGCGCACGTCGAAGCCCGCGTCTTCGAAAAATTCCTTGGAAAAATCCACTATCGCCGGGATGTCGTCCACTACAAGTATCTTTGGCATGGTCTCTCCTGTGCTCCAGATAAATTATAGACGATACGGAATGAAAAACAAAGAGGGCGGAGCTTTTGGCTCCGCCCTCTTCTTGGGTTTGATCTGCCTACCGCTTAGACCAGGCCCTGGGCCATCATCGCCTCGGCTACTTTCTTGAAGCCGGCCATGTTGGCGCCCGCCACGTAGTTGCCGGGCATGCCCGCCTCTTTGGCGGCGGTCACGCAGGCGTTGTGGATGTTGACCATGATGCCGTGCAGGTGCTTGTCCACCTCTTCGCGGCTCCAGCCCATGCGCATGCTGTTCTGGCTCATCTCGAGGCCCGAGGTGGCCACGCCGCCGGCGTTGGAGGCCTTGCCGGGGGCGAACAGGATGCCAGCCTTCTGGAAGGCCTCGACGGCCTCAGGAGTGCAGGGCATGTTGGCGCCTTCGGTGACGCACATCACGCCGTTGGCGATCAGGGTCTTGGCGTTCTCTTCGTTGAGCTCGTTCTGGGTGGCGCAGGGCAGGGCCACGTCGACCTTGATTTCCCACGGGCGCTTGCCCGCGAAGAACTTGCCGGTCTTGAACTTCTCGGCGTAAGGGGCCACGATGTCCTGGCCGCTGGCGCGCAGCTGCAGCATGTATTCCCACTTGTCGCCCTTGATGCCTTCGGGATCGTGGATGTAGCCGTCCGGGCCCGAGATGGTGACGACTTTGCCGCCCAGGTCGTTTACCTTCTGTACCGCGCCCCAGGCCACGTTGCCGAAGCCGGAGACGGCCACGGTCTTGCCCTTGAAGCTGGTGCCCTTGGTCTTGAGCTGCTCTTCCGCGAAGTACACCACGCCGAAGCCGGTGGCTTCGGGGCGGATCAGCGAGCCGCCCCAGGTGATGCCTTTGCCGGTCAGCACGCCGGTGAATTCGTTCTTGAGGCGCTTGTACTGGCCGAACATGTAGCCGATCTCGCGGCCGCCCACATCACTTCGGCGTCGCTCTTGCCCTTGGGGTCGAAGTCGGAGCCGCCTTTGCCGCCGCCCATGGGCAGCGTGGTCAGGGCGTTCTTGAAGATCTGCTCGAAGCCCAGGAACTTGAGGATGCTGGCGTTGACGGAGGGGTGGAAGCGCAGGCCGCCCTTATACGGGCCGATGGCGCTGTTGAACTCGAAGCGGAAGCCGCGGTTCACCTGCACCTCGCCCTTGTCGTCGGTCCACGGTACGCGGAAGGTGATGGAGCGCTCGGGCTCGACGATGCGGTCGAGGATCTTGGCTTTAACGTATTCGGGGTGCTTCTCGAGCACCGGGGTCAGGGTCTCGAGGACTTCCTTGACCGCCTGGTGGAATTCTTTCTCGCCGGGGTTCTTGGCGATGACGTTCGCCAGCACGCCGTTGACGTAGTCGTGAACGGACTTTTTGCCTTTCTCCGCTACAGCTGAGGGTTTAGACATGATTTCTTTCCTTATCCTTATCTTTTTTATTTTTCCGCGGTGTGAACTTAAAACAGAACTAAATCTCTATGGATTTATATTACAAACCTAAATTACGGGTTGTCAACCCGGCCCGGAGCGCCGAAAAACGACGGAAAATATCCGAATTGCCGCCGCTTGCGCCGCGGCGAACCGAGGTAAAATCAGCGCCGGGGATCGCGTTTTCGCGCCGGCCTGCCGCGGCGCCTCTGGGGTTTTGAATATTTCTTGATGTGACTCAGGTTACATAATATTCTATACTTTTAGCACACTTCGCGAATCTACTTTTATAAATATATGCGGACAAAAAACATCCTGATAACGCTGCTGCTGCTCGCGCTGCCGCTTTGCGCCGCCGCGGGCGAGTTCAAGGATAAGGGCGAGACCATCGCCGTGGATTTCCCCGCCGGCTGGGCCGCCGGCAAGAGCGACGACCCTACCGTCACGCTGAAGCTGGAGAAGGGGAAGAATTCCTTCGAGTTTTCCAAGCAGGATTCCGAACTGGGCGACTATTACCTGAAGGCCCGTGTGAAGGAGCAGGTGGATTCGCTGCGCTCCAAGGGCACCTCGCTCGCGGGCGACGTCCGCCCGGTGGGCCTGCACGGCGTGAGCACCGCGTATTACACCTCCTACGAAGCCATGGGCGCCGAGGCCTACATCGCTTTCTTTACTTATAATTCCGCCTCCTACGCCGTCAGCGCCCGCGGCCTGTCGGACGGCGAGTTCCGCGCCGTGCTGGCCAGCGTGCGCAAGCCGGGCGAGGTGATCGTGCAGCCCAAGCCCAAGAAGATCAGGGTGGTGCGCCGCAAGAAGGAACCGGAAGAAGACTCCTCGGCGCAGATCTTCAAGGACGGCGCCGCCGACGTGTCTACGGCGGCGGTGGCCGCTTCCACGGAATCCGTGCTGAACGCTTTCGCGCAGTCCTCCACCGAGACCGTACCCGCGGTGCAGGCTTCCACCCAGCCCGCGCTGGCCGAAGCCGCCGGCGCTGCCGCGCAGAACTTCCTGGAGGAGCTCTCCAAGAAGCAGGAGGGGGACACGGGCAAGCCGCCGTACCTGCCCCGCGAACCATTGTCGATAATCTTCTGGGGTTCCCTGATAGGCCTGTGGGTGGCCGGCTCTTTCGCCGCCCGTTCGATGGCCGCCGCGTACCAGAATCCCAAGCTGCCGCCGCCGCCCGCCGACGTGCCGCCGGACTTCTTCTTCCCGTTCGTGATCTCCAAGAACTCCACCATGAAGGACGTGACCTACCAGGTGGTCACGCGCCAGAAGCAGCGCCTGATGGCGGAGTTCGTTTCCGAGCACGACGTCTATATCGCCGGCGCCGTGTACGGCTGCGTTCTCTTCCACGTGGGCTGGAGCCTGCTGGCCGCCGTCGGCTACGGAGCCGCCGTGACGAACTCCCTGCTGATGGTGCCGCTGCTGGGCCGCGCGCTGGCCTCGCTGCCGGAGGCCGTCTTCGCCGTTCCGCTGCTTGTCGGTCTGTCGATATATTTCACCAAGAAGAACCCGCTGCAGCTCTTCGACGCGCAGAACTCGCTGGTGCTCGAGGTCAGGCCCGAGATCACCTACGGCCTCATCCGCGACGGCAACGGCAAGGAGATAGCCCGCCTGGTGGCCAAGGGCACCTTCCTGTACCGCTACTGGGAGTTCGTGGACACGGACAATCTGGTGGTGTTCGCCATCCGCGACGACTTCCCCAGGGGCTACCTGCTGCGCAAGCTGTTCGGCAGCCTGGGCGGGGCGCTGCGCTCGCGCTACGGCATTTTCGCGCAGGACCGGCGCGCCGGCTTCGTGTTCCTGGACCCGTCCTCGGCGGACAGGTTCCAGATCCACATGGATTACGCTTTCGCCCGGCTGGGGCACCCCGCCCACATCCTCGCCGCGGTGCTCTATGTCATCTCCCGGGAGAAAGACCCCGGTTACCCGTCGCCTTTCTAGCCGCAAAAAACTATGGCCACTGAACTGCTGTTCGGCATAAACACCGCTGAAGAAGTGCTCAACGCCGGAAGGCGCCGGGTGCTGCGCCTGCTCATTTCGCGCGGCGAGACCGGCCCGCGGGTAAAGACCGTCTCCGGCCTGGCCCGCAGCAAGGGCGTGCCGGTGGAATTCTGCGACCCCCGGGTGCTGGAGAAGCTGGCTAACGGCGGCAACCACCAGGGCGTCATCATCGAGGCCGAGCCGCCCCGTAAATTTTCGCTGGACCAGGCGCTGGAGGCGGAACGCGACCTTAAGAAGACGGTGTGGGCCGCGCTGGACGGCATCACCGACCCGATGAACCTGGGCGCTATCGTGAGGTCCGCGGCCTGCCTGGGCGTGTCCACCGTGGTGCTGCCCGAGCGCCGCTCGGCCAGCATGAACGCGGCGGCCCAGAAGTCGGCCTCCGGGGCGGTGGAGCGCGTGAACGTGGTGGAGGTGGTGAACCTCAACCAGACGATCATAAAGCTGAAGGAAAAAGGTTTCTGGATCTACGGCCTGGCCATGAACGGCCAGGCGCTGCCGAAGGTTGATTTCACTCTGCCGGCTTTCATCATCATAGGCTCCGAGGGCGAGGGCCTGCACCAGAAGACGCGCGAGCATTGCGACGTGATAGTCTCTATCCCGCAGAAGGGCGGGGTGGAGAGCCTCAACGCCAGCAACGCCGCCGCCGTCGTCTTCTACGAACTTTCCAAAAAACTCTAAAGACCACGTCTGAATGCCGTGTCGGTCAGCCGCGGGCATGGGCCCGTCGGGCACGTGAGGACCGGCTATGCCGGTCCGCAAGGCCGGAGGCGATTTTACAGAGAAAATCGCCGAGGCGGGGCCGCGCAAAACCGCTATGCGGTTTATGTGTGGTGTCGCGCACTTGGTTCGCTCGTCACACTGCGGTGTCGCTTCGCTCCACTCCCTCGCCGCGCTACGCAAGCGGCTTCAGTCCGTGACGACCCTCCGAACCCATGCCCGTGTCTGCCCTCGCCGCTAAGCGCTCTTGTGTTTTGTGGGAAGTCCGCGAAGGCTCATTAACTATATAAAAAGACAACGCGGGCACTTGCCCGCGCTGTCTCCCTCAAAGTTAAGGAGCGGAAGGCGACCGTCGATAAGGTGTTCCGCTCCGAAAATAGTATAGCAGATAATTATCGTTTGTCAAGGGGTAATCCCTTGACATGTCAATGGCTGCGGTTATTTCTCTATCAGCAGGTACAGTTCGCCGGAGGCCTTCATGGAGGAGGCCTCGGTCTCCGCCGTCGGGCCGGTGCCCCAGAAGAGGTCCACGCGGCCGGGGCCGCGGATGGCGGAACCGGTGTCGTGGGTGGCTACGAAGCGGCTGAAATCCTTGAAGCTCAGGTTCTCGCCGGACGCAACCGGGCGACGCGACTTGAGCAGGCCCAACAGGCCGTAAGGGATATGCTTGGGGTCTATGGCGATGGAGCGGCCCGGGGTGAGCGCCCGGCCTATGGCGCCGTAGGGGCGGCTGTCCTTCGGCCTCTGCCTGAAGTAGACGTAGCGGGGGTTCAGGTCTACCAGGCGCTCCTCGCGGGGGCCCTGCGTGGCGAGGTACTTGATGAAATTCTTGAAAGACATCGACGGGGTTTCGCCGCAGTCTATCAGGGCTTTCTGTACGCTGCGGTAAGGGTGGCCGTTGGCGCCGTCGAAGCCGGCGCGGAGATGGTCGCCGTCGGGGAAGCGCAGCACGCCCGAGCCCTGTATCTGCAGCAGCATGATCTGCCCCGGGTGCGCAGACCAGACCAGGTCCAGTCCCTGCCCCTCCAGCGCCCCGGCGTGTATCTCCCGCGTGGCGTAATGCCTCACCA
>Ga0209211_10003161_pt1 | contig 27193 bp, 34 predicted proteins | sample RifGroA2_FD_183992 | JGI IMG/M metagenome (GOLD analysis project Ga0209211, IMG submission 183992) | Groundwater microbial communities from Rifle, Colorado, USA - Groundwater A2 (SPAdes) (version 2) | ecosystem: Environmental > Aquatic > Deep subsurface > Groundwater | place: Rifle, Colorado...
GCTCTTTTTATCAAAATATTCCTAGATTATACACACATCAAAACATCTAAGCAAAACGCAAAGATTTCAGCTCTAAAAAGTGCACTAAAATCTTCAAGTAAAAACTAAAAGTTTTAAGCAAGCTATCGTCGATATCATTAAATTATATAAAAGCTATTGTTGGGACTTCCTTTTAACGCCTTCTCTTGCAGGTATAATCTAAGTTATATTCGTCTAATTCTTTTTCGAAAAAACTTCTATATAAATCTTACGCGCACCCCGTGCCAACATGTCCAGTTGTCCAAGCGGGAAATCTTTTTATACGCACCACTGCTAAACTATACACCATGAAAGAACCTGCGTTACGTGAATTTGAAGAGTACCTCCATGCCTTTGAAAAAAAGAATGGCAAAAAATTGGGGGACAAAACAATTTATGGAGTTGTTACACTCGCAAAATTTTTGCAAGACACGCCAAAAGGAGGAAGTCTTGCATTTCTTAAAAAACTGCACAGCCCTTACATCAAAGAACGCAACTATCCCTTGGCAAACTATACACTCTGGATTTACTTGAAATCGCAAGGCTATGAAGAAAAGCAAATCAAGGAACTCATCGCATTCAAACGCAACACACATTCTGCAATGACTGATGATGAAAAGCTTGCACAATCAGTATTAACAAAGAAAGAGTTGCACTATCTTGTAGACAATATCAAAAATCCAAGAGACGCTTTAATTGTTCGCTTTCTCTATGATACTGGCGCACGAGTCTCAGAGATGACTGCTTTGAAATTAAAAGACATTGACCTGCAGACAAGAGAAGTGCAAGTATTGGGGAAAGGAAAAAAGCCCAGAACAGTTTTTATACAGGAGACAACAGCAAAACTTCTCGAACAACTTTTCAAAGAAAAGAATCTTTCAGCACCAAATGACTCTGTGTTTCATTTAAAGTCCATGTCTGTATGGTACAACCTTAAAAAATATGGAAAGGAACTATTACAAAGAGATTTACACCCACATATGCTTCGCCATTCTCGCTTGCAGCACATGGCAGATGAAGGTGTTGATTCTTTTGCAATTAAATCCTACGCAGGTCACGGAGATATTAGTACCACACAAATTTATATTAAAAATTCAAAGTTTCAAAGAAAACTTGCATTTGATAGGGCAGGGAATATATGGGTGAAAGACCAATAATACATACACGAAATAGTTATAAACTCTTTTTCTAAAAAGAAACATATGGCTAAGGCTAGTATGAAATTTGATTTGGAATGGACTGTTCGCCTTCTCACTGAGTTGGAGTCTTATTTGAAACAAGATCAAAAAATGATGGCTCGGGGAACAGTACAAAGAGTTCGTGAAACCCTAGAAACATATGGAAGAACAGGAAATGAACTTCTTTTTGGAAGAATTCTGGACATTGAAGAGAACATTGGTCGTGGAGACAGATCCTTACTTCTCACACAAGAATTAAATACTGAGATACAGTCTATTCTCAAAAGAATGTAATACCACTTCTTGAAAAGAGAAATTCTTTTAAAATCATCCTATACTTCAGACTCTACAATGGAAACTGTCAGAGATCGTTTGGTGAGACTCAAAAATACATCCTTTCAAGGTGGTTTTGAGCCAAGAAGAGAGGAAAGACCTAAAGAGGATAAATTTCTTACACCAGAATCTCAATATATGAAAAAAGTAGAAAAAGCAATAGCACAAGTGGAATCTCTTCGTACAAAAATGCACTCTGGTACAGACCAATATATTTCTTTGTATCAAGAATTAAAGGTTGCAGAAGACGAATTTGTAAAACTTCTCATAGATCCAGAACAGAAATTTATGGATTTACCAACAGCCTTTATTTCTAAAGTGGACAATACCAAAAAGAAACTTCTCACAAAAAAATTTTAATTTTTTTACTCTGTATTTCCGCCTAACCATGAAGGTGCAAAAGGTTGAATAAATGGCCATGCATACGGCGCAATAGCAACAGCTGTTCCAATTACGAGGGTATGGATCCAACCTTCTTTCATTCCTCTTCCTGCGGCACCGGGTACTACTGCAGAGACTGCACGAACTTTAATTGCAATAATCAAAGCAATAGCTAAGCGAATGTAGACTTCATTTTGTAACCATAAAGGAAGGGAATCTCCAAACATTCCTAAGAAGAGTGGAACATTAAAAGAAATAAGGAGTCCAATAATGATAGGAATAAATGTATGCAAGCCATGCCCAAACCAATGACTTCCACTATAATTTTCATCTCTATGGATAAGAAAAAGCTCATAGGTTCCAATAATAATTCCCATTGCAATAGGCGGAAGAATAAGAAGAGCTTGTGTTTCAGTTACTACCATCTAAACTCTCTTCAAGCATTCAACTTTATAAATCTTTTTCTTTATTTTCTAAAATAAAAATAATTCTCAATAATTATGAAGAATAAACTAAATTATACTCTCTAGCGGTATATCGCTAATATAATTTCATCTATAAAAACTAAATCTTTCTGGTTCGCACATGACTCCTATAAGTGTATTTGGATTTACTTCTTGTGCTTTTTCTAACGTTTTAAGGTCTTGTGCAGAAGCAAGGCACTTTCTATAAGGATGTGAGTGCAATGCGATCAATGTTTCTTCAGGGCAGGCTTCTGAAACAACATGATCAAATGCTTGTTCATACATGACAACATCATAGACGGATTGAACATGGTAAATACCATCATACTTTCCAAATAAACAAACCTTAAATTCTTCACTCAAATAATTATTATATTTATCTAAAAGAACTTCATAGCTTCCATTTTCAAATTGTACAGACACATCTTGCTCAACAAGTCCATTTTCAAGAGTTTCACTATCGATAAGGCTCGCAAAGGTATCTAAAGGGAGAAGAAAATATCCTAAAAGTAAAAAAAGAAGAAATAACCCTAAACAGAGAATAAAAATCTTTTTCCACAAAGGTTTTTCTTCCTCAATAAATTCAGTTTCAAAAGTTTCTGTTTCCATAAACAGGAAATGGAACAAGCCCTTTTTAAAATAATAGGAAAAGAGTCTTTCCTTGAAAACCAAAAAGAGAAAGCTTAAATACCTATTATGATACCATGCTCGCAACAAAATCAGGAGGAGATACAATGAAAGATCTCTTAAACCAACCATTATACAAATTAGAAGACGACGATGACACAGATGATGACGGATTTGATGATAATGAAGATGATGATTGGGATGATGAATAAGTAGCCCCTTAAAGACTTCATTTTCTTTTTTTTATTTTATAACAAAAAATAAAGTATGACAGGCAGCAAAAGACAGCCCATCATATGACTTTTTGCAACACCTTTCATTTCTGGAAGAATTCCTAAGGCTGTACTCACGATAAGAATAAGAAAACCAAGCCAGCCAGTAAGAAGAATAACTAAAATAGATATAAAAAAAATAATTCCTAAAGTAAAACTTTTATAAGGAATTTGAGGGATAATTTGTAAAAATTTTTTTGAAAAAAAAAGGCTTAGGAAACAAGCAATGCCTCCAGCACTTAAAGCAACAAAAAGTAAAATAAGAAAACTAAAAAAATCAATCTGTAAGAATTCTGCAACAATAACAAGAGCCCCATTCCGTGTTTTGTCAAAAAGATAAAAACTAAGCAAAGAAAGAAGCATATTCACAGTAGAAAGCCCTCCAATGAGTATAAGATACCCCTTTTCATCTAATTTTATAATACTTGTTCCAATGCTTGCAGCTTGTGCCGGTCCTAATCCTGGCATAAAGCTTGCGATCCAACCAATAATGCTTGCACAAGAGATAGCCTTGTATGCTCCATCAAGGGAAGGAAGAGTTTTTTCTTGTACAGGAAGAGAAAGAGTATTGCGAAAAGAAAGAAGTAAGGCACTAATTCCAAAAAGTCCCGAAAAAAGAGGAAAGAGTCCTTGTTCTAATGGAAAAGCAAAAACGAGAAGACCTAAGCAACCAGAAAGAAAAAAAATAGCGCATGCCCACGTTTTTTCTTTTTCTCGAAAAAGAAGAAAAACACAAACAAAGAGCAGAATCCACCCCACAAATCTTTCTAAGTATGGATAAATAATTTCCGTAGAAATAAAAAAAACAGGAAGAAAAAGAAAACTAAAAAGAAGGCTTCCTAGTCCACCAATAAGAATAAGGAAGATAGCTTCATATGCTTTTCCTTGAAGAACCATTTTTTGTGATGGGAAAAGAAGCAAAGCTTGAGAAGCATCAGGGATTCCTAGAAATGTTGTTGGTATCACATCTATAAAGGTGTGTGTAATAGCAATGGAAAGAATAAAACTAGCTAAGCCTAATGGAGAAAAATAATGTAATAAAATAGGAGAAAGAGAGAGAACAATAACAGAAAGTAAATTGACATGGATTCCAGGAATAATCCCACTAATAATACCTAAAAAAATTCCTAATCCACATGCAAAAATAATTTCTCCAAACATAAAAGAAAGAGAGTATAAGTTTTAATAAACACAATCCTCTTTTTTTCGAAAATTTTTCAGAATCTATTTAAAGCATCCGAAATAAATGTTTGAAAAGAAAGTCCTATTCTAGAATGAACTTAACAACTGCTTGCAGCTTCATATCCTTCAAGCTCTTCTTCAGAATGAAAACAAATAAGATTTTCTGCTTTGATACGTTTTGCCCACTTACAATCTGGCTTGTGATAGATTTTTGAGTTCTTGCTCGCAACATACAAACAATTTTCCTTGAGAGAAGTACAGGACCAAATGCCAACTTTTTTTTCTTTTGCAATTGTTTCTAACTCTTTAAGCGCAGAGTAATATTTTGTCGTTTCATTATATTTATCATAAACACGTGCATAGCCCTCTTCAACAAGAATAGCATTCACAAAACTTTTATTTGTATAAACATAACGAAGCATTCTCCCATATTTATCATAATTAGCCATATCCTCTTCAATAAATACTTCCTGATATAAACTTAATTCTTCCAATTTTTCTTTTGCCTCTTCATAATAACATTCACCTGTTTCAGGTGTATTAATGCCAGAAAGTCGTATCCTCCCTATATCAATGTCGAGAGTATCTCCATCAATAACAGCATGCACGATATAAGGCCCTTCAAACTCTTGAGAAAGAGAGCAAGAGCTAAAAAAAAGAAACAAAACCAAGAGTATTTTTTTCATAAAATCCTCAAAGAAAAAGAGCTTAATAAGCGCTCTGCCAAAAAATCCGGAAATCTTCCGGAAAAATATGGTGAACACTTATTAAAGGCTATACTATGTCACAGATATGCAAGAAAAAACACTCACAAACATATCCTTATCTACATCTGTATGTGGTATTATTATTCTTTTTATTCTCTCTTTTTTTATAAAATATGATCTTGTAGCAATAGGAGATATGAATGAAGAATTTACTGGGAAAACCGTGCGCATTGAGGGGCAAATTATTTCACTGAGACAAATGGAAAATACGTTTATCTTTGATCTTCAGGATGAAACAGGAATAATCCCTATAGTGTTCTATACAGAAGAGGATATACATATAGAAAAGAATACTTTTGTAGAAATTACAGGTACAGTTTCAATGTATAATTGTAAGCTTGAAGTAAAAGCAGAAAGAATAATCTTACAAGATTTCTGAAAAGAAAGTATAAGGGAGGCTATTTTGTTTATGATATTTAAATACAGGACAAATTTCTAAATTCTGTATAAATTCACTAAATTGTGAGCGTAGTTGATAACAAAATTTTTGGAATTCTTTTAAATCTTTTATTTCTACATCAATTTCATAATCCCATTTTCCAAAAGTTTTTGAGACGCGTATGACATGTTCTTGTTGTCGAAAAAATTTCATAAGTTCATCTTCCTTTTCAAGAGAAAGAGAGGAAAAAGTAAAAAATATTTTCTGTGCTAAATAACCATAGCCAGAACAATCAATATTTGCACCATATCCCTTAATGACTCCTTGAGTTTGTAGTTTTTTTATTTTTGAAATAACTGTTTTAGGATTGAGATGATATTTTGCAGCAAGTTTCACATAAGGAATACGAGGATTTTCATACATTTCTTTGAGAAGTTTTTGCTCGATAAAATCAATTTTTGCCTGTTCTTTATCTCCACCAATAATAAAGAGATGTGAGTAAGAAACCTGCTCAGAAAGGTATTTTCTTCCCATTTCATAGCTGGCAATATTTGTCAAAACAAAATAATTTTTGATAAGTTTAGGAAATTGGGAAAGCAGAGTATGCAATTCTTTGTTACAGCGGGAAGCATTCTTATGCGCAAATAAAACCATATAATCCCATTGCCCTCCAAGTTCAAAAATAGAAAGAACAGAAGAGTGGCTTTCAATGTTTTTTAAAAAAGATTCAATCTGCTCTTTTTTTAAAGAATGCAAAGAAAAAATAACTTTATAACCACTATAACCAAAACAAGCATAATCAATAAAGACATGATAATTAATTATAGTCTTATGCTCTTCAAATTTTTTAATTTTATACGCTAATCCTTGTTGACTTGTTTTTAATTTTTTAGCAATTCTGTTTAAAGGTGAGCGAGCATTCTTATCTAATTCAAAAAGTATGCTTAAGTCTTTTTTTGAAAAAGTATCCATAATAAATAAATAAGAGTAAAATTACTTTATAAATTTACCTTTTTTACAAAAAAGTAAAGAGATATCTTTTAATATCATGGTTTTCAATATATCTTTATTTATAAGGGTGACAGGGATGGCTTTTAGGCGAATGAAACAAAAAAAGGGATCTTCTCAGGGTTTGCTTTTGCGAACGGTAAAAGAAATAGATAAAATAAGAAAAGAGCATTATGGATTAACCTATGATTGCAAACATGCAGCTGCTTCAGTAAGCAGGGTTTTTGGCCGTTTTGTCTCTTATGTCCAGTTTGATACTCCTAAAAAACCGGCTTATCTTGTCCTTTTGGGAATGCCAGAAGAAAACCTCAAAGACACACATAATGGTGTTACAGGCATGGCTACAAAATATTTGGGCAAACCTTTTGCAAGAGTCATGCCACAACTTCTAAAAGATATTGGAAATTGTGATGGTGCGGTCGTTGTAGATAATGCTGGGAAAGTTGTTCGTGTAGGGGCACAGCTCATAAATTTGGATACAAGAGGCCTTTTGAAAGAGCGAAAAAGAGAGTATGGAAAACAAGAAAATCCTGCAAGGCTTCTTGGCTTTTCAGAAGAAGTAGGTACCCGTCATACTTCTGCAATTGTAGCTTCGTATAAACATCAGGGAATCAAAGTTGTTACATTAAGTGAAGAGACAGGAGATATTCGAATTTATGAAAATGGAAGAATTCTTGCTTCAACAAATACAAAAGATCGAGTACATGGAAAAAGAAGGCTCACAATAAAACCCCCTGAGCCAAGTTCTCCTTTAGAAAAGATTGCAGAGTTGGCAACAATATCTATCTAGGATAGCTTTATATATTTTAAAATATTTTTTTTCTACATGGATGGAGAGAAGCGATTCGAACTAATTACAAGAAATACAGAAGAAGTCTTAACTGCTGATGATCTTAAAGTTCTATTAGAAAATAATACAAAACTAAAACATTATATAGGATTTGAAATTTCTGGGAAGATCCACTTAGGGACTGGTCTTATGACTGGAATGAAAATTGCAGATTTTCAAAAAGCAAAAGTTGATTGTTCCTGTTATCTTGCAACATGGCATGCTTGGATTAATAATAAATTAGGTGGAGATTTGGATCTTATCCGTAAAGTAGGAGATGGATATTTCAAAGAAGGTTTGAAAGTAAGTATTGATATTATGGGTGGTGATTCAGAGAAAGTAAGGTTTGTTTCTGGGGATGAGTTGTACCATAACAATGATCAATATTGGCAAACAGTTCTTGATGTAAGTAAGAATATTACTTTAAATCGCGCAATGAAAGCAATTACTATTATGGGCAGAAAAGAGGGGGAGTCTGTAAGCTTTGCACAATTAGTGTATCCTGCAATGCAAGTAGCAGATATTTTCATACAAGACTTGAATATTGCTCATGCTGGCTTGGATCAAAGGAAGGCTCACGTTATTGCCAGGGAAGTTGCACAAAAATTAAGTATAAAGCCTCTCTTAGACAAAAACAAAAAGAAGTATTCACCTATTGCGGTACATCACCATCTTATTTTAGGCTTACAAAAACCTCCTGTCTGGCCAGTACCCCGAGAGAATATTCAGGATCTCTGGGCTGCACAAAAAATGTCTAAATCTGTTCCTGGCTCTGCAGTTTTTATTTTAGATACAGAAGAAGAAATTAGAGACAAACTAAACAAAGCATTCTGCCCAGAAAAAGAAATAGTATTTAATCCAATCCTTGACTGGACAAAACATTTACTCTTTGTAAACACCTCCTTTGCCCTCACTGTAGAACGTCCTGCAAAGTTCGGTGGAAATGTGATTTATGAATCTTATTCTTCCTTAGAAAAAGATTTTGTTGAAGGAAAGTTACACCCTTTAGACCTCAAAAAAGCAGTTGCAGAGGCACTTAGCAAAAAACTAGAACCTGCGAGAAAACATTTCCAAACACCTAGGCTCAAAAAGTTAGCAGAGGAAATCCAAAATATAAATGTGAGTAGATAATTCTTATAAACTCTTCTTTCTTATTCATAAATATGAGGCTCTTCCTTGCAATAGGCTTACCTAAAGAAATAAAAGATTATATATTTGACTTAGAGAAGAAATTCAAAGAAGCAAAAATTACTTGGGTATCAAAAAAGAATTTGCATCTTACAGTAAAATTCCTAGGAGAAGTACAGGAAAAAGATCTTCCCATGATAAAAGAACGAATAAAAATTATACACCCCAAAATAAAAGTAAAACTTTCCCAAATAGGCTTTTTCCCTAATGCGAAGGATCCTAAAGTTATTTGGCTTGCTTTAGAGCCAGAAAAAGAAATAATTTCGTTACAACAAAAAATTGATGCAGAGTTGTTACAGTTATTCCCTCACGAACAAAAGTTTCAAGCACACTTGACTATAGGGAGAATAAAGTCCATAAGGAGAAAAGAAGATTTCTTCCAATCTGTAAAAGCTATACAACTAGAAAAAAAAGAATTTGAAATGACTTCCTTCCAATTAATGAAATCAGAGCTAACAAAATTAGGGCCCATCTATGAAACACTTGAAAATATACCTTTGTCCAAAATGTAAAAGCCCATTTATAGAGAGAGATCCATTTACTGGAATATACTTTTGTCAAAAGTGTGGATACCAAGGGACACTTGTGATTATGAAGGATGGAGAATAAAAAAGTTTAAATAGGAATTCACCTTCTAACTTTTTTAATGAAACCAAAAGATGAGGGGAACAATCAAAAGGATACCTCAAGCTCATTCAAACCTTTTCGTTCTGCAGCAACAGAAATTCCAGAAAAAAAACCTGAAGCAAATGTTTCTTTGCATACAGTTTCACGAAAAGATCTTTTCTTAATGTCTTTTCTTGGTTTCCTTACTGGGGGAATTCTTATTTTAGGCCTATTATTCTTTACAGGGGCGATAACAGGAAATGTATCGTTCGATCTTCTTGGGGAAAAAGAGGTGGTGGAAGAGCTAGCGAATCCTGTTATCGAGTCTCCTGTACAAAATATAACTGAAGTTGTTTGGAATGATACAGAAACAGAGGTGCTTGTAGAAGAACCTGTTGTAGTAGAAAAAGTTTTAGACACTTGCGGACCAGAAAATATAATACTCTTGAAAGTAGATGAAACTTATGATCATAATGGAAGGGATGTGATACTAAGGCTTACGGGTGACTTTGCAGCACAAATATCTGTAGGTGGAAAGAAAGAATTTATTGATGTTGGGGATACAGTAGAAATCAATGGAATGACAATCACCATGACAGATGGAAGTGAAGCAGATCAAACAGCAACAATATACATTGCTTGTTAATCTTTTTCTTTATAGTTTTCATCTAGAATTTTTCGAATATCAACAGCTTTCTTTTTCCCAATTTTTTCTACATTTTGAAGAGTTTCTTCAGAGGCATTCATAACATTGCTAACTGTTTTAAACTCTTTAAGTAAACTCTGTGCAAGTTGTGTTCCAACACCAGGAAGCCCTGCAACAATAAACTCTTGTAATTCCTTTACACTGAGTGGTTTTCTCTCTCCTCGAATACTAAACTCACCATCTTTGTCTTCCTGTTCTCTTCGTGCAAGAATAATAAGAAGCTCCGCAGTATCTCGAAAGTCCTTGGTATAAAGGATAGGAATCTTCATATCAATGGCAATCCATGCAAGCATTCCTCGAATAGCATTGGGGTGTACTTTTCGAACAGAGTACAAATCATCAGTCCCTTCAATAACAAGAAGGGGCTTTTCAAAAGTTTCTTTCAAAGCCTTAACTTGTGATAGTAATCGCTTATCAATAATAGAATCAACAAAATCTCGTATTTCTTTTCTTTCCACACCTACTTTCTCAGAGACCAGAAAATCACCAACATCAAGATTTTGCATACGAACATCAATATTCTGGTCAACAAGATATTTAATGACTCCAGATCCTTTTTCTCGAGAATCTGCATAAATTTTTAATTTTTGGTTAAAGCTTTGTAATGATTGTTGCTCTTGTGGTCTTTGCAGGGTAAATTTTTGTTTTAAATCTTTGAGTACTCGATGCATACGGTTTTCTTTGTGATGAGCTGTCCAACGATAGGCTTCGTCTCTTGTTCCTTTTGTAACAAGCACAATAACTTTACCTTTTTCCATTCTACCCGTCCTTCCTCTCCTTTGTACAGTCCGAATAGCAGAAGGAACTGGCTCATAGAAAATAATAAGATCTACTGCAGGAATATCAATACCTTCTTCTCCTACTGAAGTTGCGATAAGAGAATTAAACTTTTCTTCTTTAAAATCCTCAAGCATCTGTATCTGTTGTTTTTGGCTTAGCCCTAATCCTTTTTTCTTTGCTTGTCCAACAAACAACTCACATTTCACTCCTGCTATTGCATTTAATGCAGTTTTCAACTTGAGTGCAGAGTCTCGAAAATTGTTAAAAATCAATATTTTTTTTGAATGAGGAAGTTCCTCTTTAACAAGTTCTAAGAGCTTGAGAAATTTTGGATGTTCAGTCTTTTGTTCAAAAAGAGTACTAATCTTATAAGAAGCGGCTTTGAAATCTGAATCTACAACAAGATTTTTTGTTGCCTTAACTTTTGTTATCTCTGCTTCTTTGTAAAGTTTTTGTATATATTCATATGCTGCGCTAACACCTTGTGTTTCAAAAAGCTCTTGTGTAAACTGTATTTTCATTGCTTCTGCAAGAATAGAAAGAGATTGCCAGACTTCGGGATCTCTCTCACCCTGTGCAAGTCTTTTTTGCATTTCTTTCTGCATACTCAAGAGCTGTGTTTTACTTACCTGTACTATAGAATCAGTAGCCCCCAATTCTTTCAGAATTTTCATTTTCTTTTTATAACAAACCTGCAAATACTCCCTTGCTTCTTTGAAATCTTTCGGGAGATCAACGAGAACATAGTCTACAACAGTCTCTTGCGCATAAAGCTTTAAATCAGGGTCATCATCAGAACGCACTTCAATATCTTCAATAAAGAGATTTTGACAAACTTCTGTAATTTTTTCTAAATCAGAACCTGGAGAAGCACTTAAAGCGAGAATTCTGGGATAAGGAGAAACTTTATTGTATTGTTTTGCAATCCAAACATAATCATAGTTTTGAACAGCATGTTGACATTCATCAAAAACCAATAAACTAACTTGTTTCAAATCAATTTTTCGGTTAATAATATCATTACTCATTCCTTGCGGGGTGCTCACAACAACTTGTGCTTCTTTGAAGAGTTTTTCTCTCTCTTCAGGTTTCATTTCTCCAGTAAATGTGTGAATAACAGGAATAGTAGAACAATCACGAAATTCTTGTGCAATTTGTGCTGCAAGTGGTTTTGTGGGAGTAAGAAAAATAATCTTAGAGTTGGGGAAATTATTCAATCGATGAATAGCAACAAGAAGTGCAGTTTTCGTTTTTCCTCTTCCTGTGGGCAAGCAAATAAGAGTATTTGCTCGAATTGCAGTATATAAAATAGTCTCTTGATACAGTCTTGGTGAGAATTCCTTAATCTGAAACATCAAGAAGATATTTTTCTTTTTGCTTATAAGTTCTGCGCAGTCATGCCGTGTCCAAAACAAAGGGCTAAGTTTTATAAATAGAAGTTCTTGTGCAAAAAGGATGTTATCAAGCATGAAACCGTATAGAAACCCGAACATAGTTTCAATAGAAGAAGCTTTGAAAATAATCAATGCTTATGTTCCTCCAAAAAAAAAGATTCCTGTAGAGCCTATTGAACAAAAAAATCCAATAATCTCTGATGGAGAGTATATTACTTTGGAAAATATGGCTTGTGTTGACGCTGACGGAAATGTGTTTGAAAGCTACGAACGTTTGGATGTGGCGCGAGATATTTTTCGTTCTGGTAATGCTCAAGTATCTCGTACTCCTTACACACATGCTGTTCATTGTAAGGAGATGGGTTTGTTCCTTCCTAGCTTTGCACTAACGTGCAATATTGTTGCTCGCTTGTACGAAGAACGCAATGATCCAGAAATAGAAAGAGTTTTGCAGCAATATAAAGATAAAGGGAATGGGTTTGGCTGGCATGCACAAAATACAATCATTGATTTTGGTTCTTCAAAAGTAATTCATTATCCTTCTGGAAGTGATTTCAATCAAAAAGATCCAATCAACAGTTCTCAGCCCAGAACTATTTTACCCTTTGTGAAAGATTCTTTGGAAGATGCCTTATTGAAGGATGCCTTGCGTGATGCTTCTTCGCGAAGATTCTTGCAGCAGCTGACTGGTTTGCATGAACCTGAGATTCTCATAGAAATCGGCAAGTATTTTGGGAAACCTGCAAAAGTGTGGTTTCCTTGGAATGGTAAGGCTAGGAAGAGTTTTAAGGAAACGCGAGCTGTGTGGTTTGGTTGCGACAATACTAGCTTCTTCCTTGTCATGTATGACGACCTAATCGATGCAAGCGCTGCTCGTGGGGTACGTCGTGCCGAGCGGTAGCGAGGCATCGCGCTGGGGGCGCACAAAAAATTATACTCCAAAAAATACATAAAGGAAGATTTTATCTCATCATAACATGATTGTCATACTCTTAGGAATATTGGATATTATTGCAGCTCTGAGTATATTCACCATTAATTTCAGTTGGGGTCCAGTACTCATTTCTTTTTCTATTTTGTATCTCTTAGCAAAGTCTCTTCCCTTTCTGAAAAGCTTTGCAAGCATTATGGACATTATCGTTGCTGGGATATTTATTCTCGCACTGTTAGGGTATGCAAATACAATCATAAACGCACTTGCAGCTTTATGGTTAATACAAAAAGGAATAATGAGTCTTTTCTAACCTTTAAAATAGGTATAATAATAGTAAAGTGAACCAGAAATGAAAAGACTTGCAAGGCTAATGAGGAGCATAGGAATAACACTCACTGTATATGCAAGAATAGTCATAGAAACCATAAAAACAAGGCTTGAAACATAAAGAAGTCGAGAGCCAAAATAAATTTTTGTCCCAGCTAATCCTGGTAATGGCAGCATGTGGAAAAGTGCAAGCATGGCATTAATAAGAATAAAAGTGTCAAAAGTTCCATAGCTGTTAAAGAGCATACCTAAGATCATAAGGATAATATTTGCCATAGGCCCAGCAAGTGCAATTTTAGCTTCTTCATAATTTGTCACTTCAACAAATTTTCTTCCAAAACGTGAAGCTTTCTTTAAGAGGAGGGTATATTGCCCTACTGCTAAGAAAAAAAGTTGGCCATTACTTAAAAGGGTGACTAAGAAGCAAAGAGCTAATCCCAGAGGAAAAGATTCTATGGTCCATTTTTTTTCAAATAAAGAGAAGCTTCTTGGGAAAGTTTTAGTTCTGCTCCTTCCTAGAAGTCCTAGTAGGCTAAAACTTCGAATGCCCCACCAGCTATATTCTGTATCAAAGCCATTCATTCTTGCAACAATTTTATGTCCTATTTGTTGTGCAAAGAAGGAAAGTGCGACTATAATGATAACAACGATAAAATTATTTAACCAGTATGCCCAAGAAAAACTTGTGCTTCCATCATCAAATGCAATAGAAAGGCTTACAATAAAGATAGTAAGGGCAAGATAAACAAGTTCTTTTTTGCTAAACATCTTTTCTCAAATTTCCTAGAACTATATAAAATCTTTGTCGCTATAGAATAGACATTTTCAAAAAACTTTATAAATAAAACCAACTTACCCTAATAAAATGAAGAGGCTAGTCATAGGGATACTTTTAATTGTATGCATACAATTGTTTCTAGTTGGGGCATATGACCTAGAAGTAGAATCCTTCTCTGAATCAGAAGTGGTGCTTGCTTTAACAAACCTTGAATCTGTGGATGTAAAAGTAACAGATGTAAAAGCAACGGTAGAAAGCGAAACACTCTCTGATACCTATGTAGTTGATGCAGCACTTACAAATGAGGAAGGGACTATCCTTGTGAGCATTGACGTTTCTCCTCTTTTTGAAGATTATACAAAAGAACAAATACAAGCAATAACTGTTTCTGGTCTTATTGAAATAAATGGAGAACAAACAGAATTTGGAAAAAGGGTTCCTCTGCGAAATGCCTCTCCAAGTACTGCTCGTTTTGCTCCTGCACAAGAAAATTCTACACTCATTTATTGGATTGTAGCTCTTTGTGTTATCCTCGTCATTTTAATATTACTTATATTCTATAAAAAACCTAAAACCAGAAAATCCTCTCAAAAGAAAAGAACAAAAAGAAAATCTCCTGTAAAAAAGAAAGGTGCTAAGAAGAAGGCGAAGAAACGTTTGTAAGATAGTCATAAATACCTTTCTGGTGCCCAGCACCAACAACAGCAACAATAAAAGCTTGGGGATATTTTTCCATGGCCATCTTTAGCCGTTTTGCCATAAAAATATTTCTCTCTTCGATAAGTACCGTGTAAAAAGAAGGATATCTATCCCTAACTTGTTCTACAAGTGTGTCTATAAGCTCTTCTTTTGGAACTTTTCGTAAGTCAAATGCAATTTTTTCTCCAATCCCAAAAAGCCCTGTAAAAAGATCTCCTGCAAAGCGCAATTTTTCTCTCCAAGTTAAAGTTTTAAAGAGCTTTCTAAGAGTAATACTTATTTCTTGATCAATAAGAAGAATTTTTGCATCTATTTTTGCAGCTTCATAAATAGCAGTCTTCATTTCTGCTCCAGGCTTTGTTCCAACCATTTTTCCGAGTTTTTCCTCTATCCATGCACCAAATAATACAAATAAAAAACCAGAAACTCCTAGTTTTTGTAACTCTTTGAAGCTCATACGCTTTTTCTTTAGAGATTCTGGGTGCATAAGTCCTTGAAATCTTCCTTTATCAAGTTCAACTGCAACATAATGAGGTTTTCTTTCTTGTATAATCTTTCGGACAAGAAGAATACTCTCAGGAGAGATATGAGATGTACCAAGTAACATGAGATTTTTATATTCTATCATAGAGTAAAGAAAAGTATTTAAACACTTAAAAGATTATCTGTATTCAGGGAGGAAAGCAGAATGTCCTTAAAAACAAGAAACGTCACAGAAGTTTATAATATGCAAGTATTCACCGATGCAGGTGATTATTTCGGAGATGTCGAAGAAGCTGTTCTCGCAAGCAATAAAGTTGCTGGTTGGAGAATTAAAGCTACCAAAAATTCCTATTTATCCAGAATATTGGGTGGAGCGAGAGGAGTGGTTGTACCGCATCAATTGGTAAAAGCAGTTGGTGATGTAATGATTATTTCCAAAAATGCAGTTCCTAATTACGAAGAAGCTGCAGAAGAATAATTTTTTATTTTCTCATTTTTTTTCTTACTTATTTTCTAACGATACATTTATAAATCTCACGATGCTATGCTATCAATACGATGGCGGAAACTGTTTTGGGTGATGCAGTTAAGTTGCTACAAGATTTTGGCTTCTTTGATGTCATTTTACCCTTCTTATTGGTATTTACAGTAGTTTTTGGTATTTTAGAAAAGACAAAAATTTTTGGAACTGAAGGTGAAAAAGGTCATCCTAAGAAAAATATTGATGCAATGGTTGCTTTTGTCATTGCATTTTTTGTGATTGCAGCAAAAGAAATTGTCGTTTCTTTTCAAGAATCTCTTCCTATGGTTGCTCTAATCTTGGTAGCAATTATTTGTTTTCTCATGCTTATTGGTTCCTTTGCAACAAGCAAAGAAGAATTCAACTTCATGGAAATGTTTGGAGGATGGAAAACTCCTCTAGCAGTTGTTTTTGTAATTTCTATTATTGCAATTTTCTTTCAATCCTTTGGTTGGTTAGAGCCTATATATGAGTATATTTCAGGTCGCGGGCATGATGTTTTTATCGTTGTAATTTTTATAGGAATCATTGCAGCTGTAGTAGGCTTTGTTTTTAATACGGGTACGGAGGCAAAATCATAATGGCAACAAGTTTTAATTTTCAAGATTTTTTAGCCGGTTTAGAGGATATAGGCTTTTATGAAGTAGCTCTTCCTTTTTTATTAGTCTTCACAATTACTTTTGCTATTCTTCAAAAAATAAAAATTTTTGGCCCAACTGGGAAAAATTTTAATGCAGTTATTGCAGTAGTCATGGCTTTCCTCGTAGTAAGAACTTCAGCAATTGTAGAGGTAATGAATCTTTTCCTTCCACAAATTTCTATGATTTCTATCATTATCGTAACAACTTTGCTTTTAATAGGTATTCTTCTCAATAAAGAGAATACTAGCTTTACTGGAGCTTTAGGTGGTATTGGCATACTTTTGACATTAGCAGGAGTAGTTTTTGCTTTTATTACTTCTTCAGGAGCATTAGGCTGGGAAATTCCTTCATGGTTAAACTTTTCTAGTGGTGATTGGAACTTCATTATAGGATTAGGAATATTTTTCCTCTTCTTCATGTACATCACTTCAGAATCTGATAAAGACAAGAAAAATCCTCTTTGGAATTGGATTAAAGAATTACCTGGGGATATAGGAGGAAAACCGTAATGGCAACCTTTTTAGATGTAGGAATATTAGAGTATTTCCTGCCATTTTTTGTATTCATTTTTGTAACAGTTATTCTTTGGGCACTTTTAGAGAAAGTACAATTTTTTCCAGGAAATAAAGCTGCAAACCTTGTTATCGCCTTTACTTTAGGAATTTTATTTATTATTATCCCAGAGCTCACGCAGATTATTTCCTTGGCAACACCTTGGTTTGTTGTATTTATTATTTTCTTGCTCTTGCTTATTCTCATCTTTATTTTTATGGGAGTAAAAGCAGATTTTATAGGTACAGTTTTTGGTGGAGACAAACCCAATTTAGTTGTAGTTTGGTCTATCATTGTTATTAGTATGGGTATTTTTGGATATGCTTTTACACAAGTATATGGAGAACAGATCCATGATATAACTGCAGGGGAGTCTGCAGATGGAGAAGGAGAGCTTGTACAAAATATAGGCCAAATTGTTTTCACACCTAAAGTTTTAGGCATGTTTTTCCTTTTAGGAATGGCAGCACTAATTATACGTTTTGTTTCTGCCCCCGCAACATAAAAAAAGAATTTATTTTTTCTTCAATTCTTCAGTAATCTTACCCAATTCTTTCACATTGCTTACAAGTGGTTCCATAATTTTGCTAAACACTTGTTCCAATGCTTTCATATCATTTCCAATACCAAGAACACTTTCATTATAATCCTTAACTTTACCAAGAACAGCAACTTGCAAGTCTTCTAATCTTTTTTGTGTACGAAGCAGTTCTTGCTTTACAGCTTCCATATCATCACTAACACGGACCTTGAAAATACTAATGTCTCCAACACTCTTCATCATTTCCTTCCATTTTTCTTCAACGATTTGTTCGACAAGTGCTTGTACTTCATCATAGTTCACAGCAGCTTGTGTTGGCATTTGATATTGAGGTGCATATTGTTGATAAGAATTCTGTTGTGGAGCCGCTTGTTGTTGCATAGCCTCAGGAGGGGCTTGTTCAGGCATAGGAATATCTAAATCTTGATATCCTTCTTCTTGCCCTGGCATATTTCTTTGCACTCCTTGTTTTATTTCTGCTTGGTTCATTGCATCAGCAATTTGTTGTAATGTATATCCTCTCGCTTCCAAGCTTCGCGTAATTTCTTCTTTCTTAAAATCTTTTTTGAGCATAGCAAGAGCATCATTCACTGGTATCTCTGTCTGTGCCATTCTCTTTCCTCACTTTTTTTATTGCTGGAACAGGAGATTCTTGCTTTTCTAATGATGCACGAATCATCTCTTGAACTTGCTTTTCCGTAACAAAGTTCATAGGGCTCCAGAGCTTAATATACTTTTCTAATACTTTTACATCACTTTGTTTTGCAAATTTTCCTGCTTCTTCTGTGAGATGCCGAACAACATTCTTCACATTTGCAAGATCTTTTTTCATATCCTTTATTTCCATATCAATAACTTTAATTTCTTTCATAACTTTCTTATATTCTTCAATCATATTTTGATTCATAACAAGCAGTTTTTCAGAAAGAAGACTTTGTTTTGATTCAAGGATACGAATTCTATTTGCAAGTTCATTAAACGCCTGTGCATAGTCAACTTGCATTTGCTCTTGAGCCATACTATTCTTCTAAGCTTTTCCCTTAATAAATATTTGGGAGAAGGAAAACTATTTGAATGTTCTAAAAAATATAAACTCATGCTAAAAGCCGTTATTTTTGATTTTGATGGTGTTATCCAAAATTTTCCTGAATTAGTTTGGAGAGAAAGAAAAGTTTTCCTCAAAAATCATAAAGCGCAGCTAGAAAAGAGTGATTTAGAAATTCTTCTTGGTTTAGCTTTATCGGAACAAGTAACCTACATCAATAAGAAATTTAAACTTTCTTTAACAGAAGATGATTTTAAGAAGCACAGAGAAAGTATTGCAGACATTATTGAAAAGGAATTAAAAATTCTTGAAGGAATAAAAGGGCTTATACAGACTCTCAAAAAGAAAAAAATAAAGATGGCAATAGCATCAAATAAACCCAAAGCTGCTATTGAAAGAGATTTAAAGAAATTTAAATTATATTCTAAGTTTGATCTTATTTTAGGAAAGGAAGATGTTGCAAAACCAAAACCAGATCCAGAAATGTTTTTTATTGCTGCAAAAAAGCTCAAAGTAAGCCCAGAAGAATGCATTATGATCGAAGATGCCATTCATGGGATTAAAGGAGCAAAGAAAGCTGGCATGAAAACTATTGGTCTCTGCTCCTCTTTTCATAGCTCATTCAAAGAAGCAGATCTCTGCATTCAAAGCATCAAAGAACTCTCTTGGAAAAAACTATCTTCATTATGATCTAGAGAATATACAAAAGCTATTTAATCTATAAAACACTTAGAGAAAGAAATGGTGTATACAAAAGAGCTGAAGCTGGTGGAAGTAGTGCAAGAAGGTGGCGAAGAAGTTCTCAAACTGAACTATGAGCCAATGCCTTACATTCCTTCTATCGAAGATAATCCTCTTGTTATGATGGATGCCATTGACAAGCTTATCGAAAATCCTTCTGCAGCTCGTATTTCTTTTGCACAGAGAAGAAGGTACAACTATAGCTATGAGCAAACAAAAATGCTTGTAGAAATTGCAAACATTTATTCTTATTTCATCAAAAGCAAACGTGCAACATCATTGCAAAATCTTGGTCTATCTACAGATCCTCCAGAACTTTTAGGGCAAAGACTTTCTGCATTGCAATATCTTTTAACAAGTTTACTCAAACAAGATCCTCTATCTGCATATGCAGAGCTCAAACGTGCTATTCGTAGAGAAACAATTAATCTCAAAACTATTGAAGAACAAAGATATAAAGATTCAGTATTAATCTATCTAAGAATTCTTCAAGATATTTTTGATCAATTAGAAAAAACAACATTAATCGCACAAGCAAGGGAATACTTAGCAGGATATACTCCAGGGGATAGGGAAGTCTACAAATTAATGTTTCGCCCTACAATTACTCCAGATTTTATGTATTCGAAGATTGCAGCATCTCCTCCCCTAGATGGTGAGCAATTGGATATATACAAACTTAACTCTTCTACTGATATTTCTATTTTCCGAACACCAAATGAAATAAAAAATCTCTATCATATGACTCCTCCAGAATTTAAATTATCTGAGGATAAATTTGAATTATTAGACTTGGCAAAGAAAGTGCTTTCTGAGCATCAGCCACAAGCAGGAGAGTTCTTAGATCCAGAAAGAATGCGCGGAACATTTACAAATATAAGTAAAGATCTCATTAGAGAATTAGCGGAACAACGGGGCATGCTCCTCAAACCTGAAGAAATTGCAGAAATGGCAGAAATTCTTGTTCGCCATACCATTGGCTTTGGAGTTATTGAACTTTTATTGGAAGATGAAAAAATTCAAGACATTACAATTAATTCTCCTATGGGGCAAGTTCCTATTTTTATTTTACATTCAGACCATAATGAATGTACAACAAATATTATTCCTACAAGCACAGATTTTGAATCATGGGCAACAAAATTTCGTTTAATTTCTGGTCGTCCACTAGATGAAGCAAACCCTATCCTAGATACAGAAATTATTACACCTAAAGCACGTTCAAGACTTTCTGTCATTGGAAAACCTCTGAATCCATATGGTTATGGTATGTCTTTTCGTCGGCATAGAGACACTCCCTGGACTTTACCTTTATTCATAAAAAATGGAATGATCTCTCCTTTAGGTGCAGGTCTTCTCAGTTTCACTATTGATGGTGCACGAGCACATTTGATTGCTGGGACGAGAAGTTCAGGAAAAACTTCTTTTTTATCTTCTTTACTTTTAGAAATTATGAGGAAATATAGAGTTTTGACGATAGAAGACACTTTGGAATTACCGACGGATTCTATGCGAAAACTAGGATATAATATTCAACCATTAAAAGTGCGAGCAGCATTGGTAAAAAGTGGCTCTGAAATTTCTGCAGAGGAAGGAATAAGAACTTCTTTGCGATTAGGAGATTCAGCACTTATAGTCGGAGAAGTTCGCTCGACAGAAGCAGTTGCACTTTTTGAGGCAATGCGTATTGGTGCTTCAGCAAATGTTGTAGCAGGAACCATTCACGCAGATTCACCTTATGGAGTATTTGATAGAATTGCAAACGACTTGAAAGTTCCAAAAACTTCCTTCAAGGCAACAGATATAATTATTATTTGTAACCCTATTCGTTCTGCTGATGGCATGAAAAAAGTAAGAAGAGTATTATCGATCACAGAGGTGCGAAAAGAATGGGAAGAAGATCCTGTTGCAGAACGTGGCTTCGTTGACCTCATGAGATACAATGCAAAGAAAGACATTTTAGAGCCAACTCCTGAATTAATGAATGGTGAATCTGAAATCCTAAAGGGAATTGGTGCAAATGTCAGAGAATGGGTTGGTAACTGGGATGCAATATGGGATAATATTGTTCTCCGTGCTGACTTAAAAAAAATGCTCGTAGACTATTCTGATAAAACAAAAATGCCTGAACTATTAGAAGCAGAATTTTCATTGCAGGGAAATGATATGTTCCATAGAATTACAGAAAGCGTACAATCAGAAGTCGGTTCTGGAGATACAAAAAGAATTAAATTTGAATGGGAAGAATGGTTAAAGAGAGAAATTAGGAAGAAACAATTAGGATGAAAATACGTCAAGCAACAGTGAAAGATAAGAAAGAAGCAATGGCTATTGCAAAATCTTTGAATGAGTGGTTTAACAAAGATGGAATAAAAAATATGGCTATTGATTTTAAGATGAATCATGTTATTGTTGCAAAAGAAAAGAAAAAAGTTTTAGGCTTTTTATCATATACAACCTATTCTGGAAAAATGCTTCTCTTATGGATGGGAGTATACAAAGGGATACAGAGATCTGGTGTAGGCAAGGCTTTAGTAGACTGGTTAGTAAAGGAGTCAAAGCGTTTTAAATTATATTCTATAGAAGTTGAAACCTTACCTGAAGAAGATATATACAAGCCCTATGAAAGAACAAGAGCTTTTTATTATAAAAATGGTTTCGAAAGAGTTTTATATAAAAAAGCAAGAGTCAAAGGCTGGGATGATCAAATTGTTCTTGAGAAGAAAATAAAATGAAACAAGCATACTTCGTGCATGGGTGGGAGGGCTCTCCGACAAATATATGGTTCCCTTGGCTAAAAAAAGAGGTAGAAAAGCTTGGCTACAAAGTCAAAGCATTGAAAATGCCTCATCCTGAACTTCCTACAATTAAAGAATGGGTAAGGACATTAGAAAAGGAAGTCAATCCTAGTGAAGAAACGATTCTTATTGGGCATAGTATTGGCTGTCAAACAATTATGCGTTATTTAGAAAAACCCAAGAGAAAAGTAAAAGCTGCTTTTTTTGCTGCTCCTTGGTTTAACTTAGATCTTGAAGATGAAGGAGAAGAGGCGGTAAGAGAAGCGAAACCATGGGTAGAAACTCCTATAAATTTTATACAAGTGAAAAAAAATTGTAATTACTTTGTAGCATTCTTTTCAGATGATGACTGGGCAGTACCTACATCAGATGCAGAACTTTTCAAACAAAAAATAAATGCAAAAATAATTATCCAAGAAAAAAAAAGCCATTTTGAATTACAAATGACTTTCCCAGGGCTACTTGCAGAGATCAAGAAAGCTATTTAAAGCCACATTCTCTTTCTTTTAATCTAAAAGATGGTGCAGATAGATCCGAGATTTCAGAAAGTAATGGATAAATATGGAGCGAAGCTAGGCTCTAAGTTCGAGTCTTCTATGGATCAGCCTTCTGCAGGCGTTTTTACCAAAGATTACAATACTTTCAGAAAAGAAGCATTACACTTGGAAAATTCTTTATATGAACGAGCATGTAAGTTTGCACATTCTATTATTGATCTTGCACCGACAAATAGAGAATACAAAAAGAAAGTAGAAGATGCAATTGAATCTACTCATTTAGATATTACGTCAGCATCAGCATATACATTAGCAATCCTTGTCATGTTCTCCTTTATTTTCCTTGGTTTCTTTATTGGCTTTGTTTCTTTCCTATTGGATGCATCACAAATATTTCTTGCACTTTTCTTGATTGTTATGGGAGTTGTACTCCTAAAGCCTCTCTCAAACTATCCTATACATATCGCACAAAAGAGACGTTTGCAAGCATCCAACCAAATGGTCCTCTGTATTCTCTATGTTGTTATTTACATGCGCCATACTTCTAATTTAGAACATGCAATAAAATTTGCTGGGGAGCATGTGGGCAATCCATTAGCATTAGACTTAAGAAAAATCTATTGGGATGTGGAAACAAGCAAATATCCTACAATCCAAAATTCTTTAGATAACTACCTTGAAAGTTGGAGAGATTATAATTTAGCATTTGTCGAATCTTTTCATTTAATAGAATCCTCTTTAGTAGAATCCTCAGAAACACGAAGAATTGAACTTTTAGAAAAAGCATTGAATGTTATTCTCGAGGGCACCTATGATAGTATGTTGCATTATGCCCAAGAAGTCAAATCTCCTATAACCATGCTCCATATGTTAGGAGTAATCTTGCCTATTCTCGGTTTGATTGTTCTCCCATTGATGGGCTCTTTTCTCGGTGTAAAATGGTATCACATAGCCTTGCTCTATAATGTTCTCTTGCCTTTCATTGTTTTTTACATAGGATACACTATTTTAGCAAAACGCCCCATTGGCTACGCTCAATCAGATATTTCTTCACTTCCACAATTTGAAGGCATGAGAAAATTTTCTTTAGGAAAACTTTTGATTGATCCAAGAGTTATTGCATTCGCAGTATTTTTTATTATGATTATTATTGGTTTAGCTCCCTTGCTTTTACATTTTATTGATCCTAGTGCAGAAATGTATCTTACAGATAATATTCTCTTATTAGATTATAGAGAAACAGATACGGGTGAATTAGTTGGTCCTTTTGGACTTGGTGCGACGATGTTAAGCTTATTTGTTCCTATGGCCTTTGCTCTTTCTTTAGGGATGTATTATCAGATTAAAGCAAATAAAGTCATTAAAGTCAGAGAAGAAACACAAAAATTAGAAACAGAGTTTCGAGGTGCAATATTCCAGTTAGGAAATCGTATAGGTGGTGGGATGCCTGCAGAGATGGCCTTTGGAAAAGTATCTCAAGGACTTTCTGGAACTCCCACAGGAAAATTCCTCAGTATTGTTGATAATAATATTCGTATGCAGGGAATGAATTTGCAGGATGCAATTTTTAATGAAAAAAATGGTGCAATTACAACCTATCCTTCTTCTTTGATTGAAAGCACCATGAAGGTATTGGTAGAGTCTGCACGAAAAGGTCCTCAGGTGGTTTCTAAAGCGCTTCTGAGTATTGCAGACTATTTGGATAGAATTTACAAGGTTTCTGAACGATTAAAAGATCTTTTATCTGAGATTACTTCCTCTATGAAATCACAAGTATCTTTTCTCACACCATTAATTGCAGGTATTGTTGTAGGCATTGGTGCAATGATTACAACAATTATTGGTTCCCTATCCACTTCTTTAGGACAAGCAACAGCTGGAGGCTCTTCGTTACTTTCAGGAGCTTCTGGATTGGCAAACATTTTTCCTCTAGAAAAACTCATTTCTCCCTATTTTTTACAAATCATTGTTGGGCTTTATGTGGTAGAAATGGTTGTTGTTCTCACAATACATACAAATGGCATTGAGAACGGCGTAGACAAACTCAATGAAGAGTATACATTAGGGAAAAACTTATTTAGAGGAACAATGTTATACATTCTCATTGCAGGGATTACAATATTTGCATTTAACATCCTTGCACTCGCTGTAGGAAAAGTTTAAGATGGCATTCAAAACAATCGTTGTGTGGACTGCAGCAATCGCATTATTTGTGGTGGTGTTGCTCTTTATCTTGAGCTTGAAAAATGTACTGGTATAACAAAAAAGGGGAAGCTCCTGCATTTAATATGATTATTTATGCAGTTCTGGGTTTGGTTTTCCTAGGAATGTTTATAGCGGTGCTTATTGCATTACAAGATGATCTTCTATCAGCAGAAACCTGGCAACAAGGAGGCTGTATGCTTACAAACACAGTTAAATGTTCTGGAGGAATATTCTCAGGTATGCCATCACTTTGTTTTTTAGAGACTAGAGAAGAGCCTATAGATCAAGAAAGGTTTGCAAGTTTGCTACGAAGAAGTTATTGGATGTTTAAACGAGGAGAATGTGATATCAGTATGCAAGTTGATACAGTATATCCTGTGTATGCATTCCAACTTTCAGAGGATATAAATATAGCTGACTTTATCAATTCTTTAACAATAAGAAAAGATGGTGAAATAAAACCTTATATTGATATAACAAAATCAGATTTAGCATATATAGAGTCAGGCACCTATTATCAAACACTTTGTTTTGATACTGGAGATGAAGAGGGAATAGCAAATGGGAAATTACTCAAAGAAAAACAATATTATATTTTGTATTATGATGATGTGAGCCAATTTGTAGCAGGAATACTTTCTTCAAGGGAAAAATCAGATGCTCTTTTAATTTCTGATGATCCTACCTTCGATAAGGATGCTTTTGAGAATTTCTTATCAACAAATACACCTATTCCTTTTAATGTTGTAGGGGTTGTCTATGCAAATTATCATTTAGAAAAAACTGATGAAGAACGAGGTTGTCTTGTATATGGAGTATCAAATGAATAAAAAAGCAGAACTTGCATGGGAATACATTGCAATCATTATTATTGGTTTAGTTGTATTATTGGTCGTAATTATTTTTTCAACACAAGTAAAAGAAAAAATTATAGAAGGAATGGCCTATTTTAGTGAAACCCTATTAGGAAGGTAACATGTCAGAAAAAGCACCAAATACGGCAGTGTCTGCAATCATAGTTGTTATTATCATTTTTGTAGCTGTAATAATATTTCTTAACCTATCTACAGATTCTAGCTCACAAATTATAGATCTGTTTAATGAAGTATTTTATAACGAAAAAAATGCTGAGGAAGAAGCAAAGCTTGCAACTATTAAAACACAAGAATCATTCCTTAATGGAATAGAAGAATGTAAAAGTGGAACAACAGTAAATCCTAAAGGAAAAGAAGCTTGTTTTTGTCATACAGGAACTTTTGGTGTTATTTCTGACCAATCTTTTTTGCACATACAAAATAAAGCTGCAACAGCAACGATTACAGCGTATGATAGTGAAAAATCCCCTCTGTCACAATCACAAGAAGAGTTTAGTATAGGCTTGTTTGCAGTAAAAGGATCTCTTAGTACAGAAAAAGAACTGGGTTGTATTTTTCCCTCTGAGTATTTTATCAATGGAGTAGATGGGGCTCTTAAAAATAATTGGTATGTTCTATGGAAAGATGCACGTGCAGATAAAGCTCCTAGTGAAGAAGGGGAAGATTATACATTCGCTTTTTATAGAGATAAAGATGGAGGATATTTGAAAGCAGCCCCCCTGCTCTATAAAATAAGCGACACAAAGTATTGTCTACTTACAGATTTAATAGAACATCCTCTTACGGATGTTTCAGGTTTAAATTATAAAAAAATTTACGCCTTAACTGAAGAACAACAAAGAGAAATATCGCCCTTTACAGATTTCTTTTTGGACAGCTCAAAATATTGTAGCAGAAGCTCCTCAACAACAACGGAAAATATTTTTGCTCCATCAGGAACTTTGTATTGGATATCCGAAGAAACAGGCTCTTCTGGAGAGTCTACGTCACTCTTTGGAACAAAATGGTATGATGGGTATATTTGTGGTGTAGATGCATATAGCTTTACAATTTCTTATAATAGCCTCACAGAAGAATTACAATCAGAAACCAGAGAAATATACAACGAGAATACAAAAGGAACACAGCTTTCTAACGGAAAATATTTTTGCTCCATCAGGAACTTTGTATTGGATATCCGAAGAAACAGGCTCTTCTGGAGAGTCTACGTCACTCTTTGGAACAAAATGGTATGAGGGGTATATTTGTGGTGTAGATGCATATAGCTTTACAATTTCTTATAATAGCCTCACAGAAGAATTACAATCAGAAATAAAAGAAATATACAACGAGAATACAAAAGGAACACAGCTTTCTAAGGAAGGAGAAGTAAGTGGAACAGAAGAGCAGGTGAAAATAGCTTCTGATAAAGAAGTCTTTGCTGTAAACTCTGCTTGTTCTTTTAG
>Ga0209211_10003162_pt1 | contig 27188 bp, 20 predicted proteins | sample RifGroA2_FD_183992 | JGI IMG/M metagenome (GOLD analysis project Ga0209211, IMG submission 183992) | Groundwater microbial communities from Rifle, Colorado, USA - Groundwater A2 (SPAdes) (version 2) | ecosystem: Environmental > Aquatic > Deep subsurface > Groundwater | place: Rifle, Colorado...
GAAAAGATATCAATGAGCAATATATACAAAGGAATCTTAGCTTGATTTGGTTGAAGTTCTTTGCCACTGTTTTGCAGATCTTTTGTTAAGTTAAGTTGCTTTTTCCTAAAAACAAGCAAGACAAAAGTGCCCACGACGAAAATGATGTTGATAATGATCAGGATTAATGCAAAAATGGATAAATAATTATTAATCGATTGGAAAACAATTAACCCAGATTCAAATCCGAGAAAATAAGCGACAGCAATAACAAATCCCCAATTCTTCTTTTTTAATAAGCTATAACCAGATAAAAGTATTGGAATAATCGATATATAAAATGCCCACACAAAGATCAATGCAACGATATTGAGATAACCACCATCAGATAGGTTATTTGCTAATAACCAAAAATTGTCATCTTGGTGTGGTGATGTCATTTTTAGCGATAAAATCCAAAGATTCACAAAAAACACAATCATCAATAAACCAATGATTAATGTTGAAATGAACCATGTTTTTTTAAACAAGAGTTTCATATAATGAATACCTCAATTCGTGATTGTTTTGATTAAATATTTTTACTTGTAATCAAAATCTCTTTGTTATCATTGTATCATGTATTATAGATAACATAAAGGTAGTGAAATCTTTATCCTTTAAGGTGTTACTATTTTTAAAGCTGTTTTATAATTATAGAGAACAGCACGTTGATTAAGCCAGATTGTATCAAGGGTCTTTGAATCCATTCTTGTGTCTGGCTTTTCATCTTTCTTTCGACGTATTTATTTTGAGAATATCGGGTCTTTGAATCCATATCAACTGCATGATCAAGTCGTCTAAGGTAGGGGTGAAGTTGCTGTTCAAAGAAAGGATGTTTTATCATGTATTGCTTATCGTTTGATATTGCCAAAGGAAAGTCAGTGGTTGGACTTTTTAATGGCCAGCTAGAACCCTTGATTGCCCCTTATGAGATTCATCATGTCAAGGAGGAGTTTGTTACTCTTGCATCCAAATTGGATATCAGTCAGACTGAAATCATTTTGGAGTCAACATCAATGTATCACTATCCCGTTGTTTCATTCTTTGAGAACCTGGGATTTGTCGTGATTATCCTGAACCCTATCATTTCTAGAGAGCATAAGCGAAATCTTAGGAAAACGAAAACCGATTTCATAGATTGTGTCAATCTCGCTGCCATCTATTTTGAAAAGAAATTCAACCTCCAAAAGAAGCACTTACCCATTTACCATCAACTGCAGAGCATCTCAAGGCACGTTTTTACCCTCAATGAAAGTATGGTTCGCTATAAGAATAGATATCATCAACTTTCAGAACTTATCTTTCCCTTATATGAATATACACTTACCAATGATATCAAGTTCAAATCAGACCATATGACTTTACTGAAGGCGTTCCCGCATCCAGAACTACTGATCCATCAGAGAGTTGATAGGCTTGCTACAGTACTCGCTTCTATGCATAAACGGATAGATCGTCGCTTTTTGAAGACTGCTCAAAGGATTAAGGATCTTGCAAAGATGACACTCTATTCTGTTTCACAAGATGACGTTGTCGTAGATGAATTCGTTGAGCTCTCCAACCTCATTTTAGACCTCGATGATAAAATTACACATCATCAAAATCACCTGATTGATTTAGTTCAGACTAGACCGGATTTTCATAAGATTGTTTCTATCTTTGGCATCAGCCCCTATATGGCTGCCTTGCTGGTTGCTGAACTCAAAGATTTGTCTTCTTATAGAACCGTTAAACAACTCACTGCAGCGTGTGGTCTTGATCCTACCATCACTCAATCCGGTAAGTCTATCGACTACCATGGGCACATTTCTAAACGTGGTAATAAACATGCTAGAAAAGCTTTATTTAATGCAGTTTCTACAATCATCAGATCATCTTCTAGATTGAATCCTCAAAACCCCATCTTGGTTTATTATAGAAAAAAGCGTAGCGAAAATAAGCATCACTACGCTTCTGTAATAGCTTGTACCACCAAACTATTACGCATCATTTTCACCCTGTGCAAAAATGATTTGACTTACTTGAGTCAGTATAACCAAAACCACTCGGTTACACCCATAGTATAGTCATTTCGTAGCGATATATCAAGTAAATATCATTTCAGCCATGTTTTTGTGGCTTTTTTAGACTAACTGAATTAAAAGACTTGATATATATTAGAATAACACAAGTGATAAAAACTTAATGTCAACAAGAATATAGTTTCAATTCTCATTGATCACTTTTAATTCTCACTTTCAAAAAAACTTAAATTCCAATCCATTCTCCGAATCAGGATTATATAATCCTTATTACAACCTAGCTATATCAATGGTATCTAGATCAACTTCAAATGGAGCATGTTAAGTTTTTCCACTTCTTGCATTCCTCGAATTTTTCCATCATAGGAAAAGAGAGCAGCAAATCTTAGATTTTATGACACTAAGAAACTATAAAATTCAAAATCAGGCTTTAACATCAGTTACATTAGTGATATAATTTTTATATATATAAACGATTAGAACTATCTATTTTTTATCACTTAATAAAAAAACATGTCTTGGGGGTATTGATACAATGAAAAAATGGTTGCTTATGACACTTTTGTTCACTTTTTTATTCATGATTTACGGTTGTAAAGATCAAAATGAGGATTCGAATCTGCCAAAAAACCTTTTTAGCTTCGAAGATTTTTATAGCGATTTTTTGATTTATGAAGAACATCTTAATTCCATTGTTAACCAACATGAAGCGCCTCGTGAAGCAAGGAAAGCAAGTGTGAGAACCACGGATACATCATCTATTGATGAGTGGTTAGTCACTATTTTACGAGAAGATATCTTAGCATCACATTATGCAAGTACATTTGATAAGGTCAATGATACTTATTATCAGCATCTTCTCACAACAAAGGATTTAGTTCAAATCATCAAAGCAGCAATCTCTGGCAATGAAAATATTGAACTCAATCAAGATTTCATTCCATCTTCATTATCAGGTGCTACCTTTAAATTTGTGAAATCATCAGAAGGTTATATTCTGATTGATGCCTTAATGGGAACAACACACACCTACTTAAAATTAAGTCTTAACGACAATCTTTTGGACTATCAGCAGTTTACTTATTACTATGATCTTAATCAAGAGTCTTTAGGGACCGACCTCCATCTTAATTATAATTATTTCAAGTTCTTAGAAAACAAGGAAGCAATCTATATAAACCAGGGTGAATCAAACGCACATCTCAGTTATGTCAATATCGAACTCGATGAAGAGTTCTCCATCAGTGTGGGTTCTGAAATCATTGAATCTGAAGAACCTGAAACAAAAGGTTATACAATCTCACGCTTTGATCGAGAAACCAACTCACAGACTTACCTAAGTATCGTTGATGGTGACATCGTGGGTGAAACGTATGATATTTTTGATGAGTATGGCGGTGTGTATCGCTATGACGATCATGATATGAATGATGATCAAATTAGATTGCAAGTCAATTTTGTCACAGCGACAGGATGGGATTATGTCATCGCGAGTGATAGCAACGATGAAGAAATTGATATTGCTACCGGTGTATTTTTAAATGATGGAACTAAGATTTATGATGAGTGGTTTAATTATACCTATACACCTACCTATGGCCATTTAGGACTTTGGATTGAATTGACAAGTAAAGAGGATCTCACTGATGACCTCTTCTCACTCAATCAATATCAAATGAATCTCGATCATCCGAAAGCTTCTCTTGAATTTTTTAATCAAGTCGATTTAGATCACTTCTATGAGATTCAAGAATTGTTTCAGATTGAAAATTTAGACATGTTTGCAGAAGACCTAGAACAGGAACTGTATCAATACATTGATGAAGATATACGTCTCGCCTTAGAAGGAAAAAACAATCCAGATGTTCCAGCTGTTCCTTTAGGTGATGTTGATCCTTATATGGAAGCTATGGCTTTATTTAATGAACATTTTGAGGCGCAGCCGCAATATGTTTCCCAAGGTTCAACAACCCTTAACCTTAAAGATGATGAAGGAAGAATAGTTTCAAGCACATCTGTCACAGAATATAGCATATTTAACTTAGATGACCTCTATTTCCGTTATTTGCAAACTAGTTCTGGCATAGAATACAGTTATGACATTGATGGAACAAAAGGAAATTTAGTCATTTATGAAGCTGAGGGTCCTGCTTCAAGGTATCATATCATAAGTGATCAAGCAACCGAAGAAAGCTTCATGTCCGCGTATAATGACGTGTTCGGCGATGAAGAAAAAAATTCCATTAATCGAATCAAGCAGATTAATGACACTACATTTGAACTCTATCTTTATGCTGATCATCTCAAGATAGGCGGAATACGCTTAGTGATTTTGTACGAACAAATGGGGATTTCCGGACTTTCCGGACAAGAGCTCAAGATCAACGTCGAATTCTCAAATGACTTCAAGAGTTATCAGGAAACCATGACGATTTCCGATCTCTCAGTCACTGTTGATAATCAAACATATACCATCGAAACAGAATCTGAATATATACTATCCATTGAGGAGCCGCTGTTTTATATCTCACCAATGGATCAATCCTATTATGATTTCTATTTACCCAAAGATATGAACGATGCATTGATTACTAAAGGACTCCATAACGATCGCTATGTCTTAGAAAAGGGAGCCCAATACTTGCATCTTTGGTTAAGTCCAGGTGAATACTCGGTTGATGTCTATGAAGATTATCTGGATACGATTGTTAAGATCTATGATGAAGCTGGCAATGAGCTTGTCTATGATGGACGATTTGCCGTGACTAATGAAGGTCTCTATATCGTAGAAATTAGGTCATCCATTAAACAAAGTACTGACATCTATGTTAGGGAAAACCCTGCTCCTAAATTTATCGATTTCTATTTTGATGAAGTGGATGGCATACTGGAAGAATCATTGGATAATGATGGTTATGCATTTTATTCCATACATGTTCCAGCATCCGATCAGGATCGTTTACTTGTTCTTGAACCCTATTTTATTGATATTCTTGAACCAGATTCATTACTGCTCATTGATATTGCCATCGAAGACCAATACTATTATGATGATTGTATTATCGATCCCACGCTTGACAACCAAGATACATGTTATTTCTGGATACCAAAAACAGTCGATCTTGTGATGGGATTAACCGGTGATTATAAAGGTGTATTTGGTATATCGTACCATTATTTGGATATTCCTGAAGAAACCACATTTCCCATCTATTCGTGGGATGATCTACAAACTTCGCCAATCATCCTGTTAACTAACGATCAACAGGAAACTTTAATAAACTTCACCATTACTGAAGCAGGTTCCTATGAACTATCAATGTATTATAAGAACATTTTTCACTCATATCAAGATGCTACCCTCTATGATAAAAACGGAAGTATACTAGCAATTGATTGGAATCATCTGATGTTTCTTCAAGCAGGTGATTATTCTATTAACCTTCATATCACAGATGAATTTGGTAGTGTGCTGGTTGTATGCATACCCACCATGGTTCAACATGAATAACCGAGGCTTTCACCTCGGTTTTTTTAATCAAAATCATTGTTTTATTTTTTGGTTCTATGTCAATAAAAAAATGCATTAAGTATGAATATCTTTAAAAAATGGTGCCGAAAAGAAAACCCGAAGTTTATACATATACTTTGTGATATCCATGTCTTTGTGAAGACATCAATTCTACATATCCTAATCTGCTAAAATGGAAACTAATTACTTCCAAACTATAATCTAGTGTTCTTAATTTTCTGTAGAGTTTGGTTCCATCGATCTTCATATTTTTCCAATATTTTTTTATCAACAGGATTAGGAAACATACGCCCTCTTTTCCCAACGGTCATTATGCCATTCCCCCAATTGATATATGGCTTAGAAATATTTCCGATTACATCAGGTCTCCTAAAGGAAAATTCTACACATTGCTCTAGTTCAAACATGAAAGGATGACAATATAGTTCTTTTAGGTGTTTCATTTTTATTAGTGGTTCAATATCTAAGTCATTGATTTTTTTGAATTCAAAACCTAAAACTTCTATTGAACTATTTTGAAGAGGAAATAATGATTCACATTCACCTGTGATCCACATACCATCACCTCTCCAAAAGACTTTTAAGTTAGGCGCAGTATCAATAAATTTTAATGATTTCATCTTACTCATAGAACTTAGAATTAATGTATGTAGCTTTGTATTTCGAGTCATATCCCAAAGAGTTTCAGCTTGTGTATTCCAAGCGATTTGTATATACTCTAAGTTTTCCAGTTTTGATAACGGAGATAAATCATTTATGGATTTGCATGAGTTAAGACAGATTCTACGAAATCGGGATCCGTATTTATCAATAAATTGCTCAAAAGAAACTTGATCAAGTCCAGCAATTTGTATATTTTCACCATTTGGATGTTCAGGATCATCAAAAAATGAAAAGAAATATTTTTTTGGCAACATATTTATCACACTCCTATTTCTTGTTATTCATCCTATCTTGGATTATAGAATAAATATGAAAGGATAGAACTTTCTTAAGACTATGCGTATGAAAGCCCCACTGATTACTAACATTATTAAAAGTATAGCAATTAAAAATGATGGTTTTAGAAAAACAGCATATTCTCAGTTATCGTGTCCACTTTATGGTAGTTAAACCAAATTTTAAATTTTTAACCTACTATTTCAATTATTGTATAAAATGAAACGAAGCCAAAATAGAACATAGACAAGACATTAAAAAGCAATGCAAGTAAAGCTATTAGTTTACTTTTTTGTTTGAACTGAAGATAGTTTATTTGTGAGTTTCTATAAATCAAGAATAAACCTATGACAATGCTTATAAGTCTAGTGGTATTTGTTAATATTTGCATCATTAATAAATCTGTTTTAATACTAGAGCCTATAATTATAAAAGTAAAAATTAAGATGAATATAGAGAAAATAATACTATCAACACCAGGTTTTTGAGATAATGGTTTATTTTCAATATCTTGCGATTCAATGACTGATTTTTTATAATCTCCGAAAGTGAAATAACTTAATAATAATCGATTGCTGATTAACCAAGAAATATGTTTACTTTGATTTCTTTTGATTCTTCCTATCTCTTCTACACGTTCCTCACTATTTAGTTCTTGTAACAATTTCCAGTGCTTATAAGCCAAAATCGTATTGAATAAAAGTGATAATAGAGAAAAGAGAATATAAATCAGAATAATTAAAGCAACAATACTGAAAATAATCTCATGAATCATCTTGACACCCCCAAATACATAAACTAATTTAGTTCAGTATAACATATTTATTAACCTGCATTACATAGCGTAAAATTTTTTGTGAAAGTGAAAAACTGAATAACAGTCATAAAGTTGATAGAGAAGCATAAAAATTGTAGGTACTGATTCCATGTTGGACTCGGTGATTTTTAATCAGATGGTTCAAATCGTTCATATTCATCCAAACCAATCAATAACGCTGATAAAATCTACTTAGTAATCACCGTCTCTATATCATTTTTTAATCTTCCAAAGGGGCACAATGAGATTACTTTATTCATTTTAGATTTTGTAGCTTCAAACGAGTATTCAGTGTCATTATCAAACTTAAATGTATATTTTCGTATATACAGATCATAATCAACTCTGATTCGTTTCACCTGATGCCAATTGTATTGCGCAATTACTTTTTTATATTCTTGTAAGATTATTTTTGAGTTGCTGAATACAATTTGTTTTTTACTTGCAATAAGAATAATGACTCCATATATGACATAACCAAAGAAAACGATTAAAACGTATTCTAATAATGACCAATTATCAGCTCTATCTGGAGCATATGCGAGAATCACTACAAATGGCATCATAATAGCAACAAAATATATTTGGATTATGACGATTGAATACTTTTTTATCTTTATCACTTTGTTCCACCTCGTTATAATATAACATTAGTTTTTCTTCTTTTTATTTATTACATTGGACCTCTGTCAATAAAGTTGACAAGATAAGTGAGAATTTCTTGCTTTGTGTAATACACTCGATATGTTGACTATTAAAATGAATATCCTCGATATCCTTGGATGACAAATAATTTCAACTCACCCCTTTTTTCCCTAGAAGTTCATGATTTGCACTTTTTTCATTGTTTTAAAATTAATGTATTTCGAATAACTACAAAAATAAAAGGGTATAGAACTTCAATAATCATTCTTAAATTATTGATTTTAAAAAAATGGTGCCGAAAAGAGGACCCGAAGTTTATACATATATTTTTGGTGATTTATAGCTCTATGAAGCTTTCTTTTTCTAAACTGATGATTTAATACAAGAACTAGCGTCAGTTTTTCTTTATTCTATGCAATTCTTTGAAAATTTCTATCAGTGAAAAATCTTTGACAAGTTCGAATTGTTCTTGTGCTTGGATAGAATTGTTATCTAAAGGCGAAATTTTGGAATTGGTTTTTATACCTTTACTTTTACAATAATAGGCAATATTACTCATCTTCATTTTTATACTTCCTTCATCTTTTTCTATTCCTAAATTAATTACTTCGTGTACAGAAGTACCAACATGCTGATTATTTATTATATGATTCTTAATAAAAATCAAACAGCATATTTTATCATCAATAACATCCCATTCCATATTTTTCTCCTTTTAATAGCATTTATTAAATATTATCAAATAGAATAAACAATCTCAATATAGTGTATAGCCTTATAGGCAGTATGTACTTTTCAGAAACTACATTCCTTAATTTCTAGTTTGGAAATTCCTGGACCTCTGTCAATAAAGTGTACACACGAAGCATGACATTTGTTACTTTGAGTAATAAAATTTACAACGCATCTATAAAAGTGAATATCCTCGATATCCTTGGATGACAAATAATTTCAACTCATCCCTTTTTTCCCTAGAAGTTCATGATTTGCAATTTTAAGATTGATTTAAAATTCATATATTCCGAATGACTACGAAAACAAAAAGCTATTGAACTTCAATAATCATTCTTCAATTATTGATTACTAAAAAAATGGTGCCGAAAATAGGACTCGAACCTACGACCTGCTGATTACGAGACAGCTGCTCTACCACCTGAGCTATTTCGGCACTTAAAACATCTTCTTCTTTGCTTTAGGACTTACATAAATACTGATTGCTTCCTTATGTGTTTGAATAATAATATTGCCATTGCATGAATATTCCCCATCAGCATTCCATCTGACATTAGAACTTGTTTCTATTTCATATCTAGAAGATACTAAATGATGATCTTCTCTCAGTTGCTTTCCTCCCCTAATCAAAGAAGACAACAATCTGAATCTCCAAAGAGACTTCGCTCTCGTAAATAATCTCAACTCAAACAAACCATCATTCAGTTTGGAACTTGAGAAGTTAACCAACCTCATTCCGCCTACTCTGTTTGAACTCAATCCCAAAATCATGACACATTCGCATGACAAATTTTTATCATTATATTTGATTTTGATCGGATATCTATATTCTTGCGTTAAATCCTTCATCGCTTCAATGACGTAAGCTATATATCCATACTTCTTCAAGTGTCTTCTGGAAATATCATAACTGACTCTAGACAAAATACCTGAAGCTGCTGTATAGATAAAATATTGTTCATTAATCTGATTGACGTCCATTTTTACAGGTGTTTCATTAAATAGGATATCCAACGATTTTTTAATGTTTTTATTGATTCCGATGATTGCTGCTATATCGTTTGCTGTCCCGCTCGGTAAAATCGCCAATGCGGGTTTTTTTTCAGCATGCATGATTCCGTTCAAAACTTCATTGATGGTTCCATCTCCGCCTGCAACCAAAAAGACGTCATAATTCGCAGATTCTTCTCGAGCCACCCTCAATAAATCCTTGGGTGCCTTCGATTCATAAATCGACAATTCATGATTCGTATTCTTAAATTCCTGTTCGATGTATGATAAATGTGATTTGAATTTTGATCTTCCGCTCACCGGATTGTAAAGCAATAAATATTTCATATGATTTGCCCCTTGACGCTATTTTAACACAAATACAAAAGAAAAAAAAGAGTTGCGGAACAAACACGCAACTCTTTCAAATTATCTTAAAGGTCTATGCCAATTCATAGAATTTCGATACTGCATCATATTCCCAAAGCGTATTTCCGGTAAGTCCGCTTAACGTTGTTGTCCACCAAGTTTGGTTTAAACTGTTTAAATCAGCAATCATATAAGATGGATCCAATTGAACTGCCGTTCCTACCTGTTGTGTTGTAAAATGCGCATACACATTGATCAACGCTGGAGTAGATGTATTCAGATCCACATTTCTACGACCGATGATGCCGTGCCATCCATCAGAACCTGCATAAACAAACTCGATATCCGTAAATACATCTGTTGCTGATAGTCCGCCAAATCTATAATACCCAACAAGCGATCCAGCTGCTCTACCCTTCAAAATGCTATCTTCAATCACAACTCTTGTCAGCGTGATTGCAGCATTCGCATGATTTGTATACCCGATGACACCACCAATACCTGCGTCAGTCGTTGCTTGTGTGGATTCTGCACTGGATCCGAAAATGTATAAATCCGTGATTGTAACTGCATTATCCGCGCGTCCAGCAACCAATGCGACATTCTTTCCTGTATTGAGCGCTGTTGAATTGATGATTTGCATATTTGTGATGGTTAAACTGAATGTAGCATTACCTACAACAACACCAACACCTTCACCAGCTGTTCCGGTTGCAGAAGAGTTCAATATGTTTACATTTGTTAATGTCGTGATTGAATTCTCAATTCGACCAATCAAAACACCAACTCTACCGACTGCATTCACATCCACATTATCAATTGTTAAATCATGAATGACAGCACCTGAAGTTCTTTGGAAGATACCTCCATAAACGCCAGTACCTGTACCTGTGATGGTGATATTGGATATTGTAAAGCCTTTACCATCAAGGACACCGCTGAATGTTGCTCCTGTACCCGACTGGGTCCAAGTAAATCCTGTAAAGTCAATGCTGTTACTTAATTCATAAAGGTATGCACTTCCAACAGTTGCCATATAGTAGAATTGTTCTTTAGTTGAAATTGCGATAGATGCTGGTGTTGTCCAAGTGGATACCAAATTCAGATTGGTCGTCACTGGTGTATTGAAGTCATAAATAACTCCGCCAACAGTCCATTGATCAAATATCAATTCTACAAACATCGGATGTATTGGTGCAACTGGTTGTGCAACCAATGCTCCATATGTCACAGAAACAGTATCCGTACCATTGAATGTTACATCTAGTGAAATAGTTTCCCATACAGCAACCAGTTCAATGCTTGCAGTTACAGGTGTAGAGAAATCAAATGGCACACCGTTCAATGTCCATTCCACAACTTCCTTAATCACATCGGTAATCATTTGGTTTGCTACGACTGGTTCAGTTGCAAGCATTCCATAGTTTACCATTTGTGAATCCACAGTTAAACCAACTACATTCGTAACGAAGCTGACTGTGCTTGCAGGAACTGTTTCATATTTCCCATACAAAGTCACATTTGCAGTGATGACATATCCTTCTTCCATCGGTATTGTTAATAATTCATCCATGAACCATCCAACAAAATTATAACCAGCTGATGCAGGTGCATCATGACTGAATACCTGGTCTTGTCTAACTTGAATGATTTCATTATCAATTGCGATATTGTAATCCAAGGTAACATCCATCAATGGTTTGCTGGATTGTAAGTAAATATCTAATGCGAAAATATTATTCGTATCCAATGACCATAATGCATGATCTACAAATACCATAAGGTTTGTGCTCCACCATGCTAGGTTTTCTGGAATTGCTACGTTGGTCAACGCTTGTGTTTGTGCGTGAACTAAAGCATTAGTCAACGATCCAAAGATTGTAGTTTCAACAATCTTATCCGTTTCGTTGTTCACCCTTCCAATCAGTCCAGCTGCGTTGATTGCTGCATTCGTGAATGTAACCTCAACATAAGCATTCGCAATAGTCGCACTTCCTGGATTTCTCAAGTAACCAATCAATGCACCACCAACAATCGCATTGATTTCTGTATCTATAATCACGATTCTATTTCCTATAACAACTGATGCAATATTATCTCTAACATAACCGACAAATGCACCCGCAGCGACGTCAAGAACCGCTTCTCCTGTAACAGTAGATGTCACAGTGACACCTCTAACATAAATGTCATTTGCAATCAATGGAGCGCTATCTACACGACCCACAACACCACCGACATTCTTCTGACCGACTGAGGTCACTGTAGAATCGATAATCGAAACATTATTTAAATGTGTTTCTTTGGAAACAAGTCCGATCACACCGCCGACACCATTAGAATCGGCACCTGATACAGATGAATTCATAATGATGATATTGGACAGATAAGTAGGTGCAGTTTCAACTCTTCCCACTAAAATGCCTGCTCTGGCAGCTGTTGTTACAACAACATGATCAACAATCAAATCTCTGATGACTGCATTATTCGTTCTGGCAAATATTCCGCCATAACCGGCAGTCGCGTTGATTGTAATATTCTTAATGGTATGCATATTGCCATAGAGAACACCCTTGAAGGAAGCATTGGTATCAGTCCAAGTGAATGCAGCAAAATCCAAATCTGCAACCAAGGCGTAATGGAGTGTTGTTTCAACAGTCGCCATCGTATGGAAGGCTTCTAGCGTACTGATTTCGATGACAGCTTCTCTAGGTATGGAAACACTAAAGATATTGCTTTCACCGAATAAAACAACGATGAAGTGCATGTAAGTGAAATCTCCAACCATGATATCTTCTACTTGAACCGTGCTTGAAGTTATATCAACGGATTCACCTAAAAGGATTGCTTCTTTTGTTGCAGTTTCACTGGAATTTAAGATATAGAACAATTCACCTGATGGTTGAATAACGGTCAGTGAGGCTGTTGTTGTATTTTGCAAATATCCAACTTCCGTTAATGTTCCAGCGGAAATCTCATTTGGAGTTCCAACCGCATAAACAGTAACCTCTTGATGAATAACAACAATATCTAAAGCATTTGTTGAGTTCGTGATTGTATAGATAACATCATAAACACCAGGTAATTCCATATCCACTGGATTTGTTATTACAAGTGTGTAATCCGTATCCTTAACAAGAATATCCTGGTTGCCATAGAAGTTCTTCACTACTGGTTCTTCTACAGTAAATACGACACCTTCGGGAAGTGATACTGTTGAAGTAATGCCTGTGACTTCACCGAGCTTGGCGATTTCATCAGGTCTTGGTAATGCTTCAACTCTATTCGCGATGATGTTTGTAATGTATGCAGGACTGAGAAGAACAGTATTGGTACTGCTTCCGCTTCTAATGAACAAGCTTTGAAGCGAAGTGGTTCCAGCATAATCAACTGGACCATCTGATAATGAAATCAATTGTCCATCCATATAATAGAAAACCTGAAGCGTCTTATTTGCCAAATCAATTTCAGCTCTGATGGTATACCAGATATTCGGATCAATTTGTACGCCGAGCATGTCGCCGTTATCGACACGGTAGTATAGATTTCTGCCATTCAAGCCGAATGCGACTACAGGCGAGCTTGATGAAGATTGAATATGTATAGATGATGTTCCTGTTGTGACTGTCTGCATCAAATCGGCTTCAATAATCACCAAATCATAAGTATGCGTAATCGCAGCTTCAATCTGAAGTTCCAACAACGCTTCAATCTTCAATGCCTTGCTGCCATCAGGAATTGTCGAATCTACGATGCTATCAACAACAGTAAAATGGGAATTTCCTGATTTGCCGCTGACTGGACCCCAGATGCCTGCTTGCGTGATGATATCACCATTGGTATAAAGTTCAAAGGTTTCATCAATCAACGGTTCAGTATCTTCAACAGAAGGAAGCGCTAATACGGTTGCAGTAAAGACTTTATTTCTTGTTGCTGCATTGAGTGTGAGTGTTGCTGTCAATGTCACAGTTTGATTTCCAGTTTCAAAATCAGGTTGTGTGATCACACCGTTTGCTGCGATATATTCTAGTTTATCAATCACCCAAGAAATCGTGACGCCATCTCTTACAGTAGGCAGTATCAGTCTTGGAGAACTATTGACAAGTGCTGTTAAATCGCCTAACTGAAGCCATGAAAAGGCTGCATCCACTCTTTCTGAATCCGTGAGCGGTGCAACTGTCCAACGTGCATAAAGCGTGATATCTTCTGTAACAAGATCAACTTCAAAATCCCATTCGTCACCGCTTGCTACAGAGTCGGATGTAAACCATCCAACGAAGACATAACCTGTTTTTGTTGGATCTGCAGGTTCCTCTACAGTTAAGTTTTCCTCAACTTCCACGGATGCTACAGCACTGCCTCCAGTAGAATCAAATGTAACTGTATACATTGTTTTTGTACAAGCCACTACAATAAAAGACATTAATAAAACACTGATAAAACCAAGTATTTTTCTCATAATTCCTCCCTTAACCTAAGTATTTATCACACGTAAATCCATCACGTGGAGCTACCACAAACAACAGTTTCGCTGTTCTAGTCTGACCTTCATAGGTCATTGTTACATCAATGACAACCGGCCAGTTGTCATTCAGGTGATCAAACTCACCTGTATCCAAGCCTTGCTGGTCTCTGCTTTCAATCCAACACGAACCTGGTTGAGTCACCACCCCTAAATCACTGATGATATCTTTATTTCTGGAGTTATAGGTGATGATCACACCCTGATATTCAAAAGGTAATCCAAGACTGCCATCCTGCATGATCAAAACCTTTGTCTTTTCAGCCATTCCAGATAAATCTTCAGCTTCCATCAACAACATATAAACATCATCCTCTATATCAATGATGATTTCATCTTCCTTGCAACTGACAAGTATGAAGGAGATGAACAACACAATCAGTAAAATCAATTTCTTTTTCATGTCATCACTCCCAATCATAAATCGTCTTCGTATAGATGACGTTTTGCGTATAACTTCGATCTTCTGTCACGCCATCATCAGCTAAGAGATAGCCATGAATATATCCAGAATCCGCGAGATAAAATGGCATTTCTGCTAAGTCTATGCCTCTAAGCACTGCATCTAATGAAAGTAATGCAAGCGTATCAGGTTGATCGAGTCTGCTATACAGCATGATTTCGCTATCGACGAAAAATCCTCTTTGGAATTTTTCTCTAACGATATTATTCCCGATTGTTCTAGCAACTTCTAGGTATTCCTTATTTTTAGTTGCATCATATAGTTCAACCATCGCCATGAGGGCGAATGGATCATCAATGGAGGTATCGACATTCAAATTCGGATTTGCTCCGCCTAACTCTCCGATATCACCCAACCCGAAGGTATAAACAATATCTCTGAAGTAAGACCATAGCTTCACTCGATCACTATCTTCTTCTGTTTGAAGAATTGTTCTTAAGATTGGAAGTAAGTAAGATGTTGGCATGGGAACGTAATCCAATCTCATATTGGATGGTCCGAAATAACCGACCTCTGGAACGACATAACCATACGTTACGGTTCCATCGATAAACATTGGAATGATCATATTCTTACCATCGACACGGATATACGCATTTTCCAAATAGCCTTCCATATATTGTCTAGACCAATCTACAAAATGATCAACACCATATTTCTTCGCTGCTTCAAGAAGCATTAAGATATTATCCACATAAATCGCTTGCGTATTCTTCCAAGCGACGTTCGCTTCCCTTGCGATGGTACCAAAATCTCTGAACTGTCTTGCCACACGGTCTCCGCACCCCGAATTGGTATATGCCGGGTCAGCACATTCAATCGAAGACTTCGTCACTAAAGTTGATTTGAACTGGTAAACAGTCATACCGGTAACCGGATTGGATGCGAGATTGTATTGCTTCATCAAATATTTAGCCCATTCCGCTGGAATTGAATCATACGTATAATCAGATAATGCGAATGCTGCATACGCTAAATCTGTTGCTGAATTCACGAAAGGAAGAAGTCCTGGTGAATCTGCTGGAATGATTGGATTTCCAAAGTTATCCATGACGATGACATCATCAGGAATCGTCTGGCCAAATACATTCGTGTCATAACCTGTGCTATAGCTGCCATGACGATTCATGTCTGTTGTGTTCCAATAGAAATGTGCTGTCCAAAGTTGTCTCATGAACTTAAGGGTCGCTTCTTCATTCACTTCGAGCATGAGCTCGTAATAAGGCATCATGTTTTTGAGTTCATGAGGTCCGTTTGGACCTTCTGTGGATTGAACTTCAAGAGTGTCTAGATTGACTGCGCGATGTCCTCCCCAGTAAAATAATCCATTGGGATTTTGATAATTGGACATGAACTCAGTCAAGATATCGACCGCTTCATTCTTATAGGTGTTGCTGCCTGTCACCTTGGATAGGCCGACAAGCGTTCTTAAGAAGTTTTGTTGATTCGCTAAATCTGCATAAGGTACCTGTGCTCGGTTTGGAAATGTCCATTTTGCTGGTTCTCCAGTCAGTGTATTGATGGCATCAGGAAGTAAATCTGTTTCTTCATTGTATTCATGTCCGTACTTTAATACATTATCGACATGCTGGATAACAGCATGGAGTCTTTGATAGTCATCATCTGTATATACGATCAAATCAGCACCAAATACATTCCACTTAGGAAGTAGGAACGTCAATGATAAAATCATCAATAAACCAATCATGATTTTCTTCATCTCTATTCACCCCTTCTTTCAATACTTACATTATCCAGATAAGCCCAACCATTCATATATCTCGGCATCGTCACTCTAAATACATTAGGAACCATAATAGCACCTGCAGGAAGTGCATTCACACGGCTGCTGATATGGAATGTTCCTGAGAAGAGTTCAGTTTCAACGTCTTCAACAATGATGAACACTTTTACCATGTTCAAGCCTGCATCCCATTCAAATCTAAAGTCATACCATAAATCCTTACTGAGCACGAATGGAGTCAAATATTCATCTCCTCCATCCCCAGTACCTGAATAATAGTAGAAAGGTCCCCCGACCTTGACCTTAACGGATAAATCCGTACCAATCACCACAGAAATCGTATTCACAGCACCAGCAGATACCCCTAAGGTCACAGCATTTGATGTGACACCGCTTGGAATCATGACACTGCCAAATGCGATGCCTTTTCTATCAATATCCAAATTAAACTTAGATGTGAAAATAAATGTTGGAGTTGGTGCGGATTGAGGATACATCGGTGCTCTTAGTCCATCAGAATACATGGCGACGTACTTGTTTCCACCTGCTTCTTCCTGGATTTTAGCAATCACACCGTTGGTTGCGTATTCTTCATTCTTATATAAAAGCCAGTTTCTAGGCATCTGATTGACATTCTCAGACTCAAAATCCTCTTCCAAGAGATATTCTGTTGGAATCGGTGAGATATGGTTCAAATCTTCAGAAGGGATATAACAGCCTACAGCAAGCGGAGTATCCTTGCATAGGGATTCTGTTTCGGTAATCAGCGTATCTGTAGGTACTTCTTCAGTTCCACAGGCAAATAAGCCAATCATCAAAACAATCATTAACGTAAGTAAAATTCCTTTTTTCATATGGACCTCTTTCTATCCTTTGATTGCTGAATCTGCATCATTACCGACAAAGTATCGTTGAGCGAGGAAGAATACGATGATGAGAACGGATACGGAGACGATGGATCTTGCATAAATGTGCGCATAGGTATTGGTGGAATCCAATCCTAGAGATGGTAAAACCAAGCTGAGCGGATACGTGGAGACCGCACCCTTATAAATCAATGGTCCCTGGTAGTCATTGAATTCCGCGATAAAGAGCAGTAAGGCGACCGTCATGATGATCGGTTTCAAAATCGGCATTAAAACATGAAATAATACCTGCATCTTATTCGCCCCATCCATGTATGCTGCTTCATCTAAATCTCTGGGGATGGTTCTAAAGAACTGAATGAACATGAATATTGAAAATGAATTGACTGCGAATACCGAACCAGCCCATATAGGGAGGAACGGCAGGAATGGAGCAGTTGATCCTTCCCAGAGGGGAGCGATCAGAGGCGACGTCCAAAATGCATACATTGGAATTCTGAAAATGGTATTTGGCATGAGAAGCGTTCCAATGATGAGCGCAAAGATAAGTTTCTTTCCTTTGAAGTGCATTCTGGTGACGACATATGCGGTAATCAACGTCGATGATGTACCAAAGAGCACATGGGGGATGACATATTGCATCGTGTTCCACAAGGCCCTGAATAGTGAATATCCTTCAACGCTTCCCCATCCTGGAGCGCTAAACGCATCCATCCAACCGACTAACGTAAAGTCCTCAGGCCAGAAAAAGAAGGAAGCTTTAGCGCCTTCATTGAATGAAGCTCCGACAATCCATAAAAGAGGGTAGAGCATCATGAAAGCCGCTAAAATGATAATGCTGTATTTCAATATTTCTTTAACTGATTTTTTAACTTTTGAATTTCTTAATTGAATCTGAGCTTCAGTCATGGTTTCACCTCAGTCCTGATAGTGAACCCAATACTTCGAGCTCCTAAAAATTAATAAAGTAAATAACATAATGATCAAAAATAAGATCCATGACATGGCTGCCCCTAAATTCAAGTCTCCGCCAGCAAACGCTATTTCATAAATCAATAGGTTTAACACGCGCGTACTGTTTGCCGGTCCGCCGTTCGTGATCAATGCTGGTCCGTTGAAGACCTGAAAGGTTTCCACAAGACGCATGACTGCATTAAACAAAATGATAGGTGTGATCATCGGGATTGTGATAGAAAAGAACTGTCTTGCCTTATTCGCTCCATCGATCGTGGCTGCTTCATATAAGGATTCAGGGACATTTTTAAGAGCATTTAAGAAGATCAGCATCGTGGATCCAAACTGCCACACGCGCAGTAAAACGATGGTTCCCATCGCTCCTGCGGCGGTACCTAAGAAACTGATTGGTGCGATTCCAAAGATACCTAAAGCCTGATTGACAAGACCGTTATATTCAAAGATATGTCTCCACAATATAACGATTGCGATATTGGCTCCAAGCACTGTAGGCATATAGAATGATGTTCTAAAAAATCCAACACCCTTGATTTTCAAGGATAATACATACGCGATCAATAATGAAACAACTAAAATAAGCGGTACCGTTAAAAACACGTAATTGAAGGTGACTTTGAGAGAATTTTGAAATTGCTCTCCGATATATCCGGACGCGTCAAAGAGAAGCTTGTAATTATCAAGTCCGACGAAGGTGGATCTTCTTCCTGCGGTTTGATACAAGCTCATGAAGAATGAGTTGATAAAGGGATAAAGTTTAAATAAGAGAAACCCGATGATCCACGGAATCAGTAATGTGTAGGGCACCCATTTCTTCTCACCGACCATATGTTATCCTTCCATGATGCGGCTTAATTCTGAATTAAATCTGTTCACTATATTTTGAGCGGCTACTCTTGCAGTAATATTGCCAAGTAGAAAGCTTTCGACAGGGGATTCATAAATCGCCCTGAAGGTGTTATGTTCGTAATATGGATGGATATACAATTCTTGATTGAGGGTGAGCTGATGATCATAATACGCTTGAACAATCTCATGACCCTTCCATTCCAGTGAATTTTCAAAGTCTTTAATTGTTGATAATCTTAAAATCTCTTGAGTATCTGTATTGCTTGAAACTCCTCGATCCACACCAAGCAATTCCACAGCTTCAGGATCAGTTGTCATGAATTCAATGAATGTCTTGACTGCTTCCTTTTTCGCATCAGATTCTGCGACTCTTCCACTCACGGCATACGCCATCGAAACCTTTTTGTACATGCCAAGCTGTTCATTTAATTCCTGTTGGAACATGCCTGCCATCACTAGGTTTTCATCACTATTTGGAAGTGTATTTTCATATTCGGATACCGCAGTATTCCACTGCATGATTCCACCATACTTTTGAGATGTCCAGTTTGGATTGGTTGGTCCATCAATATGCGTATCAATCGCATTGGAAGGAATCAAGACACCGCTGCTTCTCAAATCACTGATGAAGTTGAACGCATCAATGATTTCATCCAATGTGAAATTGAGTTCATTATCTTCATTAATTAAATTCTTTCCTGTTGTTTGTGCTAAGTATGACCACATCATCATGGAAACCTGTTGTGCATCAAGTCTTCCCAATGCATAATTTCCAGGAGTTTCTTGACTGATAGTCTCCCCTGCGGCAATCAATTCATCCCAGGTTCTGGGTAATACTGTGATCCCAGCATCCTGATAAACCTTTTTGTTTAAGTAAAAAATATAGCCTGTTTCAGAAATGGATAATCCTAAAACTTTGCCATCTACAGTCAACGGATCATGCTCATGCTCTGGATACTTAGAAAAATCCAGACCTAAGTCATTTAAATCCATAAAGTAATCCACACCATACATCGAATAAATCCAGTTATAGTTCACCTGAAAGACATCAGCTTCAGTGCCTCTGTTCAGTCTGTTGTTCAAGGTTTGCTGATAGCCAGACCATGGGGATTGCTCACCCTCAACCTTGTATTGTGGGTATTTTTGTTCAAAGAGATCAATGGCCGCATAGGTGGCGATGTTTCTGTCTGATGTTCCCCACCAAGCAAAGCTGATGGTTGCATCATCAGTTTCCTTGCTGCACGCCATCAAGCTTAAGGTCAATGTGATGAGAATGAATACTAAAATGAATTTTTTCATGTTTACGCTCCTTGATTGTGAAGGCTTGTATCTATAGATAGCCAATTGAAGTTAGGAATGATTTGGTGCCCTGTCGGGTAATTTAAAAATGTTTCTGGTAAATAGTAAATATCATTTAAATGATAGTAATAAGGTAGTATTTCACCTTGATTGAAACTAAAATCCAATGTTTCATCAGGTCCTGTATGAATCCATAAGGTGAATGGATCAATGCTTGATCCGAAATAGGTTTTATTGATTGTCTTAAGTTCACTATTCAAAACCTGATATTTACCGGAATAGCGAACATCTGGATTGGCATCTTGATGGTTTTTAATCGGAGTCGTCACATAACGGAAAATGCTATTTTCCATCAGTACCGCTCCACCCTCGGTAGTAACAATACCCTGATTCACCGTGCTCAAATCTGGATGTGAGATGATTAACCTAAAATCATGCAACTCCTTGTTATCGACAATCAGGTGATATAAATGCACATCCCCTTTTCTTAATCTCGGCATCCTATCCATCAAATTGAAGACTTCAAGATGATGGAATGTCATGGTAATGGATTCAAATCCTTCACCATCGGTTGTATTTCCAAGATTAAAACCTTTCTTTTGAAAGCTTGCCAGTGTAGCAATCTGTTCTTTCGTAATGCCATCGTCTCTTAGACTTTTATAGAAGGGATGGTCTCCTTGATTAAGTTCTAAATGATCTATTTGTTCTTGAATAAAATCATTCAATTTGAAATTCAATTTGGACCATGATAACGTCAGGTTGCTGCTATATTCTTTCACATCGATGATACCGTCATAAGCCTGTTCAAAGGTCAGATGATCAAACCATACGCCATTGGATTCTTGCACTGTGAAGTAATCCCAATCATTTCTTTTGTAAGTTCCTAAGTCCTGTTCATCCCATTCCCACAATTCAGCAAATCTCAGGTTTCTAAAAACGATATTGGATGATTCATCAATCGATATCCCTGCATGAAGGATTGAACTTCCATTTTTCGAATATACCATCAAATCCTCTTTTTGATGAATCAAAACTTGACCGACTCCAGTTTCAATCAATTTTGGATGAAGGAGTGGCTGTCTGCTATGTTTTTTGTAAACTTGATTATAATAAGTTAAAGTTTTACCTGAGCTGATGATATCTTGTTCAACCTCGATGCCACCCAGATTCAAATCACTAGTTATCTCAATGATTTTCACATCTTCCGCCGTTAGGGCATCAAGGAATTCTATAGCGTTACTTGCTGTATAATATCCTTCAGAGATGTTTTCTCTATTCATAATCATAAGAGAAGAAAAGCCAAACGAGTTTTCAAACAATGTGTAATCCGGTGTCTGCTCATTTGGTTGTTCAGTTATAGGTAATGTAGGTTCATTTGGGTTTATTGGATCTTCTTGGATGCAACCAATGGATAGCATGATCAATAATAATCCAATTGCAAGCAGCGACAAACGCTTCATCGTTCTCTCCAAAGCGTCTGTATATGCGGACGCTGTTTACTATCAATATTATATCATAAGATATGATGAAATGTCAACGCTTACATTAACGTAGAGATAAATTTTTAATGCATGCAAATATTTTTAATACTTCATTCTTCTCAATGGTAACAAAACGAGATTGTTTTGATATAATATTTTCATCCAGTCAAAGGGAGTGAACCACATGAAAAATATTATATTGATCGTACTGCTTGTCTTAATGCTCGGTTCGAGCTTCGCATTTGAACCAGTTACTGATTCCATTGATATCATTGCAGGATCCACCAATACAACCTATTCCACAACAATCGATTTAATTGCCGGAGTATCCGAACAGGGTAACTCAGACAGTTTCTATGGGAACTAGGTGAACCCATGACCATCATAACGATTACCACGGTACTCATCTTAGGTTTAGTCTATCTTTTCTACAAACAGATCCGTAAATTCAATAAGTATATCTATGGTTTATGTGTGATTATCGGAATCATATCATTCACTCAGGAAACCACCATCATCAACATGGGATATGTTGGACTTTCATTCTTCTTGGTCGTGATGTTTACTGGAGTTATCGACAAAAGTGAAATGAAAAAAAGACTCGCTGGGACAAGAGCTGAACTTGCGATTATCGGAACAATCTTTGTTGCTGTTCACGGTTTAAAATTCATCGTGTTTGCGATTGATTACGGTTTCTTATGGACAGCTCCATTCTACTTCTATCTTGGAGTCGCATCCGTATTCATCGTCATACCGCTGTTCATCACTTCATTTCTAATCATTCGTAAGAAAATGAAGGGTAAAACCTGGAAAAATCTACATAAGCTATCTTATCTGTTCTATTTGCTTGTTGGACTTCATTTGGTTTTCATGAATAATGATCGGATCTTCTTCTATATTGGAATTTTCGCAGTTTATCTGATTACGAGAATTTGGACCTATTTCGAGAAAAAACTTGCCAAAAAACCTCAACCTAAACCCATACAACAAAAAACTACGCAATCCGCGTAGTTTATTTTTTTACATGTGAATCGGTTTATCCACTGCACCATGTGCAGCTTCCATCACGATTTCTGATAATGTTGGATGTGGATGAATCGTACGTGCGATTTCATGCGCAGTTCCTTCAAGTTCAAGTGTCACTCCGATTTCTGCAATCAAATCTGATGCATTATAGGATAGGATATGAACACCGATGATTTCTTTATAAGGTTCACTGACAATCATCTTGATGAATCCGTCTTTTTCATTATCTGCCATCGCTTTCCCGCTTGCAAGAAGGGGGAACGTCGATACCTTATACTTCAATCCTTTAGCTTTCGCTTCTTTTTCAGTTAGTCCTACTGTTGCTATTTCAGGAGATCCATAAACTGCATTTGGAACTCTGTCATACTTCATTGCTGCCTTATGTCCCATGATATATTCAGCTGCAACCAAACCTTCAGCGGATGCCACATGCGCGAGCATGTATTTTCCATTGACATCACCGATTGCGTAGACGTTAGGAACACTCGTTTCTAATTGATCATTGGTTAAGATTGCACTTCTATCCATTTTCAGGTTTAATACTTCCAAACCAACAGTATTCGGTCTCATTCCTACAGATACCAATACAGTATCTGCATTGATTTTAACTTCATTTCCCTGATAGCTATATGTCACTTCATGATCATTAACTGCCTTGACTTCAGCATCCGCGAATATTTCAATGCCATCACGCTTTAAAATCTTCGCATAAGCAACTCTCACGTCATCATCCATCATCGGAAGTATACCATCAAGCTTTTCAATGATGGTCACTTTAGATCCTAAGGATGAGAATATAGTCGCGAACTCAACACCGATGACGCCACCGCCGATAATGACCAAATTCTTAGGTGCATCCTTGATTTGAAGAAGCTCTCTTGATGTGACAGCAATCTTCTTTTCATATGCATCTTTCAAACCAGGAATCGGTGGGACGATTGGAGAAGCTCCGGTAGCAAGAATCAGATTTTTCGTTTCTAAAACCTCACCGTTCACTTCAACCTGTTTAGCGCTCAAAACCTTTCCAAATCCTGAAAAGACTTCAACACCATTTTTCTTCAATAAACCGGCAACTCCGGTCGTTAATTTCTTAACAACCAAATCTTTTCTCTTCAGCATGAGCGACCAGTCAAAAGATATAGCTCCATCAATCATCACGCCATAATCTAAGGCATGCTTGACGGTTTTATAGACCTTCGCATTTTTTAATAGTGTCTTGGTTGGGATGCATCCATGATTCAAACAGATTCCTCCAACAACTTCTTTTTCAATCAGAGCAACCTTCGCGCCTAGCTGTGCTGCCTTAATTGCTGCAACATAACCGCCTGGTCCTCCGCCTAAAACGATGATATCATATGTCTTCATCAAAATCACCTCAACTTAATAGTAACATCATTGGGTCATTTAATAAAGCCTTAATCGTTGATAAAAATCTTCCAGCATCCGCGCCATCAATCACGCGGTGATCGACTGCTAAGGAAAGAGGCAGTACATAAGCAATCTTGATTTCACCATTCATCACGACTGGTTTCTGTGAAATCTTACCGATTCCAAGTATTCCCACTTCAGGATGATTGATGATCGGAGTGCCATAAGCAACATCTGCAGCACCGAAATTGGTAATCGAAAATGTCGTGTTTTGAAGTTGTGAAAGTTGAACCTTTCTTGCGATGGTATCATCAGCAACCTGTCTGATTTCCTTAGCAAGCTCTAAAATGCTCTTCTGATCTGCATTCTTGATATTTGGAACAATGAGTCCATCAGGTGTATCGACAGCCATGCCTAAATTAATGTATTTTTTTACAATCATCCGATCATTTTCCTGATCGAAGCTTGCATTAAACATTGGATACTTCTTTAATGCCAAGACTGCAGCTTTCATGATGAACGCCATGTATGTCAACTTGATATCTTGTGCTGCTGCCTGTGTCTTGACTTGATCTCTTAAAACAACCAGCTTATCAACAATTACTTCATCCATTAAGACAGTATGAGGAATAATCTGTTTTGCTAATGTCATGCTTCTGACAATCGCTTTTCTGAGCTTGGTGATTGGAACATATTCCACATCACCAGTCGCAGTCACAGTAACCTTTGGAGCCTGAACTTGAACTTGTGGCGCTGGTGTGCTTTGATTTACAGGAGTCTGTGAACTTGGGCTTGATGATGCCATCTTCTGGATATCTTCCTTCATCACTCTTCCGTTTTCTCCGCTACCCTTGACCTTAAGTATATCAACACCTAGATCCTTTGCAAGTTGTCTTGCTACAGGTGTAGCAAGCACTTTGGATGCTGTTTCAATTGTCTTTGTCTCATTCTCATTGCTTGATGCCATAACTGTTTCCGAAACTTCAATTTCACCGATGACTCCAGGAGCTGACTTGCTTTCAGAAATAGGAGATTTCTTTTCTTCTTTTACTTCAACTTTTGGAGCATCTCCGCCGTCATTGATAACGACTACAGTTTCTCCAACATGAATCGTTTCACCGACTTGAGCGCCTATTTTAGTGATGATGCCATCAACAGGAGATGGAAGTTCAGCGTTTACTTTATCTGTTTCTACAACAACAAGCGTTTCGCCTTCTTTGACTTTATCTCCAAGCTTGAAAAACCATTTCAAAATCTTACCTTCGTGAATACCTTCACCGATATCGGCAAATTTAAAATCATACATGATAGTTCCTCCTTTAGAATTTGACTACTTTTTTAATTTCCGCAGCAATACGTTCTGGCGAAATAAAGTGATAGTGTTCGCCCTTCGCTAGAGGAACTGTGATGTCAAATCCTGTAACTCTTGCTGGTGCAGCTTCTAAATATAGGAATGCTTTTTCATTCACTAAGGAAATTAGCTCTGCTCCAGGTCCATATGTTTTGACTGCTTCTTGAACAACTAGGAAGCGTCCTGTTTTCTTAACGGAATTGATGATTGTGTCTTCATCAATCGGATTGATGGTTCTTAAATCGATCAATTCAACACTGATATTTTCATTTTCGATTAATTTGATTGCCTTTTCGACTTCTCTGACAAATGCACCCCATGCAACGATCGTGATGTCAGTTCCTTCTTTGACAACCTTAGCTTTTCCAATCGGAATACGGTATAGTTCTTCTGGAACTTCCTGCTTTCCAGAACGGTAAATACGCTTAGGTTCCATGAAAATCACTGGATCCGGATCCTCAATCGCTGAGACCAATAAACCTTTCGCGTCATATGGAGTCGAAGGAATAACAACCTTGAGTCCTGGGATATGACCTAAAAGTGTTTCAATGCTTTCGGAGTGATGCTCTAATGCTCTGATGCCTCCGCCTACTGGGAATCTCACAACAATCGGCAAGCCATGACGTCCCCTTGAACGGTTTCTGTATCTTGCCATATGTGTAACAATTTCTGTATACCCTGGGAACACAAATCCATCAAATTGAATTTCTGCAATTGGAATCAATCCGTTGATTGCCATGCCAATTGCACTACCAGTGATGGCAGCTTCTGCGATAGGGGTATCGAAAACGCGGTCAACGCCATATTTCTTTTGCAATCCTGCAGTCACTCTGAACACACCGCCTTCGAATCCGGTATCTTCTCCGTAAACGACGATGCGTGGATCTTCAGCCATTTTCTGATCTAATGCTTGATTGATTGCTTCTAATAATGTGATTACAGCCATGTTATTTGCCTCCCTCTTCAAGATATTTCTTATATTCTGCCAGCTGCTCTAGGAGCTGTGGTGTCATTTCTTTATAGGTGTACTTAAAGATATCTTCTAATACTGCCAATCCAGTCGCTTCAACCTTCTTGAAGGTTTCTCCAACATAATGATTGTTTTCTTCATCTAGCTTGACATCCTCTTCTTCGCTCCAGAAACCCTTATCAATCAAGTATTTCTTGAAACGAATCATTGG
>Ga0209211_10003164_pt1 | contig 27187 bp, 32 predicted proteins | sample RifGroA2_FD_183992 | JGI IMG/M metagenome (GOLD analysis project Ga0209211, IMG submission 183992) | Groundwater microbial communities from Rifle, Colorado, USA - Groundwater A2 (SPAdes) (version 2) | ecosystem: Environmental > Aquatic > Deep subsurface > Groundwater | place: Rifle, Colorado...
CAAGGTGTTCTTTGGTGTCCTTATCGTAAGCGGCATCATTTCCGCCAGTTTGAAATACGACTGTATCAGCTTCTCTGATTTTGGCTTCCGATTCAAATCTCTCAAGAATAGTCTCGGTAGTTCCCCCAGAGATGCTTAAATTATAAATCATGTTCCTTGATCCGTTCTTTGCGCAATCTAACCACAGTCTATTAACCCAACCGCCTTTTTCTAAATCCCAAGCGCCCCAAGCCGTACTGTCTCCAAATATACAAGTTACTGGCATATTTTTATTGATTATAGTTTTAACAAAAATGTTTATTTATAAAGGCTCGGCCAGAACCGGATTTTAAATACTTTTCAAATTCAAAGGCTTTGTATTTATCTTCAATTGCAAAATAAAAATCTAATTTTAAGGGAAGTCTGTTTACTGTAGCCGTTACATAACCATTTTTATGCCTATCAATTCTATCTTTTAAATCGTCAGTACAGCCAATGTAATAACCATCTTTGCACTTTAAACTATAAACATAATGCATAATTTCTTTTCCCGCTTTTGTTTGTTTTAGCGGATTTCATCACGCCGAAGTCACGACGTAGACTGGCGAAGCTTGCCTTCGCCAAAGGCTACGGCGAAGTGAAGTCCGACTTCGCTAAAGCTATGTCGTGACGAAGGCGGACCCGACCGGATTTGAACCGGCGATCTTCCCCGTGACAGGGGGACGTGTTAACCGGGCTACACCACGGGTCCATTTTTTGGTTATTTTAAACCTTTGCCGATGGGAGGGATCGAACCTCCGACCTTAGCTTTATGAGTGCTATGCTCTAACCAACTGAGCTACATCGGCGCAAGCCCATCAGGCGGCTATCGGGCTGTTATAATATAGATTATTTTTAGATATACTTCAACTCCTTCAGGCCTTTTTCGTATTTGGCCAAAGTATCCTTGGCCTCATCGTGAGATATCTCAAAATGAGCGCCTTCTCGGGCTATTCTGGATCTGATTTTATAAGCGTCCCAAACTTCTTGCAAATTTTCAAAATCGCTGGGCTCTATATTCTTCAATTTTTCCCCCAACCCGTCCATCTTGTAGCCGATTCTGGAAAAAATATCGTCCAAGATTGAATCGGCCATAATGATGGCTTCCTTCCAATCTTCAATACTGTCGGAATTTATCTTATTTTTGATGTCTTTCCATTTTATCGCGCGGTCTTTGGATAATTTTTCTTCCTCCTTGAAGCTAACAATGGAAGCGACTTTAATTTTTCTTTTAAGTTTGCGGAGTTTAAAGAAAAGAAAAGCCATAACGGCGAGAAAAACAAAACCGGCGATAATAAAATACGCTTTTATCGGAACGTCGGCCAGCAAAATAATCAATTTCTTGATTAAAATCCAAAACTGCTTTATCCAATAAAAAAGCCGGTCAAACAGATATTCCAGATTAAGCCATCTGATTTTTTGAGGTATAAGACTCATATTTTTTTCCCATCTCAAACAATAATTTTTCGCCGAATTTTGGCGCAATAATCTGCAAGCCTATCGGCAAACCTTCCGCATTATGTCCAGCCGGAATGGATATGGCGGGCAGTCCGGCCATTTTCGCCGGCGCGGTAAAAATATCTTCCAGATACATTTTCAAAGGGTCGTTCGCCTTTTTCCCGATCTTGAAAGCGACCGACGGAGAAATGGGAGAAATAATGGCGTTAACTCCGCCGTTTTTCAAATCAAAAGCCCTTTCAAAATCTTTTTTTATCAGCTCCCTGACTTTCTGGGCTTTGGCGTAATAAGCGTCGTAATATCCAGCGGATAAGACATAAGTTCCCAGGATTATCCTTCTTCTTGTCTCCAAACCAAACCCGGCTTCTCTGGTCTTCATATAATCTTCCGTCAAATTTTTCCCTTCTTTGAAAAGGCCGTATCGGACGCCGTCAAATCTGGCCAAATTGGAAGAAACTTCGGCCGGCGCGAGTATATAATAGCACGGCACGGAATATTTTATGTTGGGCAGTTCAATTTCCGAAATTTCATAATCTAGGTCTTTGAAAATCTTGGCTGATTTTTCCATAGATTCATTTATCTCTTCGTCCACTCCGTTTTTGTCGTATTTCAAAAGGCCGATTTTTAATTTTTTTCCGCTTTGGTTTCCATTATCGTCAAAATCAACGGAAGTTGAATCCATAACGTCTTTACCTTTTATGACGTTGAAAATTATTTCCGCGTCTTCAACCGTTTTGGCCATCGGGCCGATTTGGTCAAAAGAAGAAGCCATGGCGATAAGGCCGGAGCGGGAAACGGTGCCGTAAGTCGGATTGAGTCCGACCACTCCGCAAAAAGATGCCGGCTGTCTGATGGAACCCCCCGTGTCCGAACCAAGAGAGCCCAAACAGCCGTCCATCGCCACCGCCGCGGCGCTGCCGCCGGACGAGCCGCCGGACACTCTGGTCAAATCAATCGGATTTTTTGTCGCTCCGTAGGCGGAATTTTCAGTAGAAGCGCCCATGGCAAATTCGTCCATGTTTGTCCGGCCCAAAAAAACGGCTCCGGCCATTTTAAGTCTTTTTATCACCGTGGCGTCATAAGACGCTTTATAATTCTGGAGCATCTTGGAACCAGCCGAGCAAGTTTTTCCTCTTATTAAAATGTTGTCTTTAATGGCCATGGGTATGCCCCAAAGCGGCTGTTCGCCGATTCCCTCTTTGTCTAATTTTTCGGCCTCGTTTAACGCATCGTCAAACACTTCCAAATAAGCGTTGATGTCTTTGTTTTTTCCTTCAATGTTTTTCAGAAAATAAGCGGTTAATTCTCTGGCGGAAATTTCTTTATCCGTTAAAAGTTTTTGCGCCTTTTTGATTGTAAGGTTATTAAAATTCATTGTTGTTTTTTAGAAACAGAAAACAATAATGATGCTTCGTATGACTCCCCCTCATCGTCCGAGAAGGAGAAGGACATTATTGTTTTCTGTTTCTATCAAATTTAATTTTCAAAGACATGTTTAACTTTTACGAAATTATTTTCATGGAAAGGCGACATCTCCACTAAATTTTTCGGCTCTGATTTTTCCTCATTATCGTTTTCGTCTTTTCTTAAAACATTTGTTGTTCCCGATATCCCCATCGCCGCCATTTCGCCCGTATCGGCTTCTTTCAGCGCGGAGACATAGTTCAAAATCGCTTCAAATTCTTTTTGAAGCTTTTCTTTTTCTCCCGAGGACAAATTTATTCTGGCCAATTTCGCCAATTTTTCAATTTCCATAAATTTAAATCGCAAAGCTGTATTATTCGCAGAGCAACTCCCTTACAATCTTATTCACCAAAGCGCCGTCGGATTTGCCTTTGACTTGAGGAGCGAGAATGGCCATCACTTTCCCGATCCTCCTCTCCGGCGGACAAGTCTCCTTCTCTCCTCTGGCGCCTGCCTCGCCGGCAGGCAGGCCCGACTGTTCCACCGCCTTCTTGGCCAAATCCCTTATGACGGCCTCGGATAATTGTTCCGGCATATAAGCCATCAGCACCGCCAATTCCGCTTTTTCTTTTTCCGCCAATTCCAATCTTCCCGCTTTCTCAAAAGCCTCAATGGAATCTTTTCTTTTTTTAACTTCTCTCCCGACTACTTGCAAAACTTCTTCGTCGTTAAGGACGGATAACGCTTCAACATTTTCCGTTTTACCTCCTGCCTCGCCGGCAGGCAGGCCTTTTATCAGCTTCGCCCTTTTGTTTATTTCCGCGTTGCCGATTTCAGAATTTACCATTTTCAATACCGAAAGCTTCACCTGCTCTTTGGCCTTGAAAGCCTCCTTAAAATCCGCTTTTATTTTGTCTTTTAACATTTTAACATATTTTAATGTTAACACAACGACAATAAATTTCCACTACAACTAAATTACAGTTTGCCACCTGGAGGTTTTATACTGTAATTTTTAACTTAAACTGGTTAAACTATCCCAATAACTTCAAAAATTCTTTTTCGCCGATGATTTTCACGCCCAGTTTTTTGGCTTTGTCGTATTTTGAGCCCGGCTCGGCGCCCGCCACCACAAAATCGGTATTCTTGGACACGGATTCGTTCACCTGCCCTCCTCTTAATTTTATTTCTTCTTTGGCTTTGTCTCTGGACATTTTTTCCATCGTTCCCGTCAAGACAAAAGTTTTTCCTTTGATTTTGCTGTTTTCCAAAAGCGGAGATTTTTCCGGCAAAATTATTTTGATTCTTTTTAAGAGCCTTTCAAACAATTCCCTGTTGTGTTTGTCTTTAAACCAATAAAAAACGCTTTCCGCCACTTTCGGACCGATTCCGTCAATTTTTTGCAATTCTTCCGCCGGCATATCACTTAAAACTTCAACAGACTTCACCTCTTTCGCCAAAAGTTCGGCCGTCTCTTCTCCGACGTGAAATATGCCCAGCGCGGTTAGAAACCTGGGCAATGTCGTTTCTTTTTTATTATTGACGGAGTTGACGATATTTTTGGCGGATTTTTCCCCGAATCTTTCCAAAGGCTCCAAGTCTCCCTCTTTCAAATCGTAAATATCAGCCGCATCCCGGATAAGGCCGTTGTCTAAAAGCGCGTCAATTATTTTCGGCCCCAGCCCTTCTATGTTCATCGCTTTTTTGGAAGCGAAATAATGCAAAGCTCGACGATGCTTTACGGAGCAATTTTTGTTGGCGCATCTTATAATTGGACTGTCTTTTTCTTGGGTCAACGTCCCGCCGCAAACCGGGCAAGTTTCCGGCATCTTGAATTCTTTTTCTTTTCCCGTCCGCATCTCCTTCAAAACCTGAACCACTTCCGGAATGACGTCTCCCGCTTTCTGAATGATTACCGTATCGCCGATTTTAAGCCCCAGTCTCTTAATCTCGCTGTCGTTATGAAGAGTGGCGCGGGAAACAACGCTTCCCGCCACTAAAACCGGCGTCAGATGAGCCACTGGCGTAAGAGCTCCGGTTCGGCCGACTTGCGTGACAATATCCTCCACGACGGTCGTCGCCTGCTCGGCCGGAAATTTGAAAGCGATGGCAAACCGGGGCGACTTGCCGGTGTAACCAAGCCTTTCTTGCCAATCTCGCCTGTTGAGTTTTACCGCCACTCCGTCTATCCAATAATCTTCCTTATCTTTTTTCTTCTGCCACTTTTTCCAATAAGAAATAATTTCCTCTATGTTTTGGCAAAGTTTGTAATTTTTGTTCACCTTAAAACCTAAATCTTTCAACAACTCCAATTCTTTTACTTGTGTTTTAGGGAAAAGAGAAGAGGAAGCAGTTTTGGACGACTCCCCCTCATCGCCCGAGAGGGAAAAACTGCTTCCTCTTCTCTTTTCTTCTTCCAATCCTTCAATCAACGCTATGTCGTAAATATAACTGTCCAATTTTCTGGAAGCGGCAATGGATGGATCAAGCTGGCGGATGGAACCGGCGGCGGCGTTTCTGGGGTTGGCGAAAGGGGGTTCTCCTTTTTCTTTCTGTTTGACATTAAGTTTTTCAAACTCTCTCCTGCTCATCCAAATTTCTCCTTCCACCACTATGTTTATCGGCTTTTCCAGCTTAAGGGGGATGCTTTCAACCGTCTTAATGTTCTGCGTCACATCCTCGCCCGTCACCCCGTCGCCCCTTGTCGCCGCCGTTTTTAATACGCCATTTTCATAAGTCAAAACTATTTTAAAACCGTCTATTTTAAGCTCGCATACGTACTCTGCGGTACTATCGACATTCGATGTCGATAGTACCGCTTTGGCCAGCATTCGTTTGACCCTCTCATCAAATTCTCTTATTTCTTCTTCGGTAAAAGCGTCCCCGAAAGACCATTGCCTGACCTTGTGGACGACCTTGGTGAATTTATCCAACGGCTTTCCGCCGATTCTTTGCGTGGGAGAATCGGGAGACGAAAATTGAGGATACTGTTTTTCCAACTCCGCCAGTTCATGTTTGAGTGAGTCCAAAGCGGCGTCGGAAATCTCCTGCTTATCCAAGACATGATAAAGGTAACGATGATGATTTATCGTTTCTTTAAGTTTTTTAACGCGGATTTTGATGTCTTGCATAATCAATTTTTCTTACAACCAGTTTCGGCTTGAGATGCGGAACAACTTGTCCAATAACCGCCATAGCTCCAATATTGGCAAAATTCTATTCCGGCATTTAAACGAGTATGAGAGCCAGTAGTGCACATTAATTGATACTCATAACACCCGGCAGCCTTTGTCGTTGAGTAATTTTGATTAGGAGACCATCCGACCGGACAAGACGCTCCCGTAAAGTAGCAGACCAATTGGGAAGAATCCCAGCTCCCGCCGTCAGTAGCGCAAGACGAACTGGCATCCTTTGTTGTCGCGGAAACAACCGCGCTTTCCGCCGTGTATCCGTAACTATTGCTGGCGACCACTTGATAATAATAGGTCGTGTTGTCGGTTAAGCCGGTATTGCTGTATGAAATCGCCGCCGTATTGCCTATTTCGGAAAGATTGATTTCATTAACACCTCTGTAAATCAAATAGTTGGCGGCATCTGAAGCGGCATTCCAAGAGAGATTTATTTGGCTTTGGGAAATAACTTGCGCCTGAATATTACCCGGAACTCCAGGCGCGCTCGCCGTTCCCCCTTGTTTTTTCACGGACACGAGCCTTATCGCCCTTTCCACCTTGAAAGAAGAAGCGGAATCGCAGGATGTGTTATATCCTCTTGATTCAACGGTGGTCGTCAAGCCGCTTTTTGTCACTTTGATTTTGGCGCAGGAATTGTTGCTTAAATTGAGATTGTACGGGCCGTATGGGCCGTTGGAACCGGCCGGTATGCTGAAACTGTTGCCGGCGCAACTAATCGTCGGCGGATTGCTGTCGTAATAAGCAAAAGCGGTGTCGGCCAAATCGGGATGTTTGATTTCCCAGTAGAAAAAACATTCTATGCCGGCGTCGGCGGCGTAAAAAGCGATTTGCGATTCTCGGCCTATGCCGGAAAGCTTAAGTTCCTTGGTCATAATGTCAAAAATACCCAAACCGACGGAAAGAACGACGCTGACGACAAGAATGGAGAGCAACAAAGTGAAACCTCTCCCTTGACGGGAATTTCCAATTTCTAATTTCCAATTTCTAATAAATTTTAAAAACATAAAAAATTACTGCGAATCTAATTTCCTTTGCGAAACTGTCGCCTGCAAATCAAGCTTTGATTTTAATTTTTCTTTTTCTCCCGATTCTCCGCCGATGGATATTACAACCAGCGGCTGTTGCCTATCCCCCGACGGATATGTCTCTTCCCCTGAAACCAAAAAAGAAAGGCTGGTAATTTTAATCCCGCCGGAAGTCATTCTAAGCCATTCATCCGCCTCTTCTTTTCTTTCTATGTATCCTCCTCCGTTTAATTGATATTTAACCGCTTTTCCGTCTTTGCCAGTAAAACAAAAATCCGCTCCGGAACAATCGGCGGCGCTATAACCTTTGCCCTCTCGTATCTCTCTCATCATCACCTCCATCGCAAAGTTTAAATTGTCGTTCACTTTTCTAAACGCTTCCGTTTTCTTTTGGATATCCATTATATTGAGAAAAGCCGACAAAGTTATCGTCATCACCACCATAAAAACCCCCAGCGCCACTATCAGCTCTATCAAAGTAAAACCACAATTTTTGATTTTTGATTTTTGATTTTTGATCATCTCCAATTAAATATATTATCCTGCAAATTCATCGTTTTTTCGCCGTATTTGCCCGTCCATTTCACGGAAACGCTAATTTTCGCTTCATCGCCACCAACTCCGACTGTATCGTCTATTTTTACTGTTCTAATAAAAGGGGTTTCCTCGCCGTTCGCGTAATTATAATTTTGACCGTCAAATTTAAGTTTGTTGGAACAACTAACGGCTCCGCAATTTGTTACTGTGTTGTTTTTAACGTCCGCATAACAACCGGCCGAACCGCTTGCCTTGCAATTTTCCAGCCCGCCAAGCCAATCGGCGGATTCCTTCAATATATTCGTATCCCTGACATTTCTCGCATATTCAAAAACTTCCTGCCCGAGATAAAACGCCACCAGCTGGTCTTGAGAAACGGAAGCCGTTCCGACATTTTTGATGGCTAGCACCATCGGCCCGGCCACGGCGGCGGAAAGAATAGTTATGGCCACTAAAGTTTCTATCAAAGTAAATCCTTTTTTAAATTTTAATTCGTTTTTCATTTTATTCAACCGATATCTGCCCGCTTATCCAGATATTAATATTTTTTTTATTTTTTGCTTCATTCCCTCGCGGCGATTGAATCGTAACTTTGGCGTAAGAACAGGAACCGCAAACATCTCCGCCGGCTGAAATGGAAGCCATGAAAGTTGCCCGCGGATAAACAATATCCAAACCGCCGTTTCCAACGCTTTGGCACGAAACAGAATCACATGCTTGCAACTCGGAAACATAATCTCCCGTGCTTATTTTAAATTCCTGAAAACATTCCGTATTAGCGCCGCCGCAACCGTCTCCTTTGTCATAAGTTTTATCGCTGTCCGAATCGGCGAATAAAATTAAAGACTTTGAATCGCTTTTATCAAAATGAATGCCAAAGCCGTAATAATCATCCCCGCTAGAAACCGGCCTTTTTATGCCCAAAGCGTAAGCCTGCGCCTGGCGGGCAATCAAGGCGACTTCCTCGCTTGTTCTTTTTAAAGCCATTTTTTGACTGAACTCGGGATAGCTGGCAAAAATCATTGTATTTATCAAAGTCAAAATTCCCACGGCCACCATAAGCTCTATTAAACTGAAACCTCTTTGATTCATTGTTTATATTGTATCATTTTTTACCGGAACAAAAAACCGATTATCTTTTCTCCCCAAAAGAAAGAGGCGGCTGTCCCCAAAATCATAAACGAACCGAAAGCGATACTGCTTTTCAGGCCGTATTTGCTTTTATTTAAATAAATCAGCAAAACGCCGACAATCGCCCCGATCCAGAAAGCCAAAGTGATGGCGGCTATGCCCTTGGTTATTCCAAGAAGCCAGCCTATACCCAAGGCCAGTTTGGCATCGCCAAAACCCATCCAGTGGCCGCGAGATACGCCCCAAAGCAGGGCGAAAAAAGCGAATAATATAAAACCGGCCAGTAAATTATTCCAATTAAAAATCCGAAATCCGAAATCCGAAATCCGAAACAAACCTAAAAAGGCCAAGATGTTAAAAATCCAAACAAACAAGTTCGGAATTATTTGATGGTGGTAATCGTAGATGGCGATAATTATGAGAACGGAAAAAATCAAAATCCAAAATCCAAAACCAAAAATGTTTTGAGATTGTTGAAACAATAATACAAATATAATTCCGGTTATTGTTTCAACAAACGGGTATTGCCAAGAAATCTTCGCTTTGCAAGCCGAACACTTTCCTCGAAGAAAAACAAAACTGACTATGGGCAAAAGCTCATACCATTTTAATTTCTTGGCGCAAGTGAAGCATTTTGACCGGCCGGAAACGACGGATTGGCCGGTATTCAAACGCAATATGACGACATTGAGAAAACTGCCGACAACGGCGCCGAAAATAAAAAAGAAAAGAAAATAAACAATATTTGCCATCTGTTTTATAATACCATAAAAAATCCCCGACGGCCGTCGGGGATTTTTTCGCAAAACTTTCCAGCGAGATTACGGCTTTACATTGTAATACGGATCGGCGCCAGAAACATCCGCAATACTGCCGCTCACGCAAGTAGCGGCGGCCGCATCAGAATCGCTAGATAAAGCGGCGTTCGTGTTTTCTTCAAGAAGAGCGCTCAAACGGTAGTCTGTATCGCTAATCTTGCAATAAGTATAGACGCTAGTTCCAGCATTTAGAGGGTCGACAGGAAGCGCTGGCATATACCCGGGAGTTACTATATTGGCTGTGTCAAAAAGAAGCGGATAAGCTTTGGCAGTGTCAAACACAAGTTCCAAAGCCATCTTCATTTGCCCTATGTCCGCCACTCTTCGGGCGTCTCGCGATTTCTTTCTGGCGCTGTTAAGCGAAGCCAAAACAACGGAGGAAAGAATGCCGATGATGGCGATAACCACCAAAAGCTCTATAAGGGTAAACCCTTTTTTTGAATTTTTAAACATTTTCATATGATTTTTAATTTTAAAAAAATAAATTGATAAACTAAAACAATCGACCGAAATTTTATTATTTGCTTATATAATACCAATTTACGGGAAAGCAAGCAATATAAGGGTGTGGATAAGTCGCCGACAAGGCGACTAAATTCCCGCTGTAATGTTGTAAATCGGTCCCAGAATGGAAATGAGCAATATGCCGACGGCTCCGCCCAAAACGACTATCATCACCGGCTCTATCAAGCTGACCAGCGTGTCCACCGTATTGTCCACCTCTTTCTTGTAAAAACGCCCCAGAGTTTTTAACATAAAATTCAACTTGCCGGTTTCTTCTCCCGTCCTAATCATCTGAACGACCATCAGGGGAACCTCCGGGTATTTGGAAAGCGCTTCCGAAATGGAACTTCCGCCTTTAATCTCGTTGGCAGCGGTCAAAAGAATGTTTTTATAAATTTTATTGCCCACCACCTCGGCCGCTATTTCCAAAGTCCTGACGGCCGGCACTCCGCTGGAAAGCAAAGTTTCCATATTGTCGGTCATTCGGGAAAGATAAAATTTGCTATAAAGAGCGCCGACAAAAGGAAAACTGGTCTGGAATCGCGACACGGCCGCGCTGCCTTTTTCCGTCTTGGCGTATCTCCACAAAAATACTCCGCCCGCCACGGCGCCGCCCAAAAGGAAAACGCCGAAGTTCCTGAAAAAATCGCTTATATTGATGATTATTCTGGTGTATACCGGTATTTTCTGGTTAACTTCCGTTAAAATCGCAGTCAATTTCGGAATGACGAAAGTCAGCATCAATATCATCACGACAAAAAAAGTGACCACGACAAAAGCCGGATAAATGAGAGCGTTTTTGGTTTTGCTGGACAATTCGTAAGAGCGTTCCAAGTGGTCGGCCAAGGAGCCGAATATCTCTTCCAGTTTTCCCGATTCTTCCCCGGACTTAATCATATTTATATAAAAAACGGAAAAAATATCGGGATGCTTTGACATCGCCGAAGACAAAGAAGAGCCGCCTTTTATGTTTTCTATTATTTCCGTAAGGCTTTCTTTGAGCCTTACGTTCGCAACCTGCCCGGCCAAAAGCCTCAAGGAATCCATCACCGCTATTTTGGCTTCAAAAAGAGTGGCCAACTGACGGGAAAGAACGACGACATCTTTGTGTTTTACTTTGTTGAAAAATTTGAAACTGCTCAAGATTCCCCATATTGACCCGTCTTGCTTGGCCGACTTTATGTCGGTAATGACCAAGCCCCGCGCCTGAAGAGCGCTTATGGCGACATCAACGCTGGACGCCTCAATGGATCCGTTTTTTAATTCTCCTTCCAGAGTTGTGGCTGTGTATTGGTATAACATGTTTCAAGATAAAATCTAAAAATTACTTAAATCAAGGCTTCCAGCCCTTTCGGGTTGAGCGAATGGCTGATGGCGTCTTTCATTGTTATTTCTCCTCTCCTGGTCAGGTCGGCCAGCGACCTGTTCAAGCTGACCATGCCGATTTCATAATTGGTTTCAATCACCGTGTCTATTTCATGGGCTCGGCCTTCCCTGATAAGCGTCCGGACGGCCGGGGTGCTGATTAAAAGTTCATAAGCCGGAATTCTCCCTCCGGAAATTCTGGGCACCAGCCGCTGGGAAAATATCCCCAGAAGAACGCTGGCCAGCTGGACTCTTATCTGATTTTGCTGGTCGGAAGGAAAAGAATCTATAATCCTGTCCACGGTCTGGGCGGCGTTGTTGGTGTGCAAAGAAGAAAGAATGAGATGTCCGGTTTCCGCCGCCGTGACTGCGGTGGAAATGGTTTCCACATCTCTCATTTCGCCTATCATCGCCACATTTACATCCTGGCGGAACATTGACCGCAAAGCTGTTTTAAAGTCGGCGGTGTCCGTCCTGACCTCTCTTTGATCCACTATTGATTTGTCTTGGACGAACAGATATTCCATCGGATCTTCAATGGTCATAATGTGTTTGGCGCCGGTGTGGTTGATGGTTTCAATCATTGAGGCCAGCGTGGTGGACTTGCCGTGTCCGATCGGACCGACAACCAGGAAAAACCCCTGTTCTTTTTGGGAAAAATCGGCCAGAATGTCCGGCAAATTAAGCTCCTTGATGGTCTTGGCCTTGTTGGAGATAAGCCTTAGAGCGGCGCCCGAGTAACCTCTTTGAGTGAAAGCGTTCACTCTGAATCTGGCCTTGTCTTCAAAAGAATGGGAAAAATCAAACTCTTTTTTTTCTTTAAAAATTTTCCCGTCCTTTTCGCCAAGCATGGACAAAATCAAACCTTCCGCATCTTCGGCGGAAAGAACCGGATTTTTAAGAAGAGGGATGAGCGAACCGGACACCCTGATGGTCGGATGCCTTCCGGCAGTCAGGTGCAAGTCGGAAGCGCCTTCTTTTATGGTGGTCAAAATAAGTTCTTTTAATTCTTTAGCGTAGTCTTTCATAAGTTTACTTTTTTAACGACTTCATTTACTTTTTTAACGACTTCCGAAGGGGTAAAATAAGCCTTCACTATGTAATCCGCCGCTCCCAAACTCATTCCCTTGTCCAGATGTTCTTTTTGCCCGAGGTTGGACAAAATTATAATCTTGGCGGCCGGAATAAGATTTTCTTTTCTTATTGTTTCTAAAAGCTCAAAACCGTCCATCCCGGGCATAACCACATCCAGCAAAACGACTTCGGGAGAAGCTCCTCCTTTAATTTTGTCCAAAGCTTCTTTTCCTCCACGCGCCACTTCCACTTCAAATCCTTCTTCTTTGAATTTGACGGCGTACATATCCAGCAGAAATTCGTCGTCGTCTATTATTAAAATTTTATGTTTAACTCCGTCCATCTTTTAATATGATAACATCTTCGTTAATTTTAAACCACAACCCAATGTCAAGGTCTCGCCTTGCCAGGCAAGGCGAGACCTTGACATTGCTACAATTTCAAAAATTCGTCAAAACTTATAAGCCCGTTAAGAGCCTTCATCAAACCGTCTTCTTTGATGGTAATCATCCCCTGCTTGCGCGATTCTTTCAAAATATCCTGCTCGGACGGCTTGGTTAAGATAAGACTCTCCAAAGACGGAGTCTTGTAAAGAACTTCAAAAATACCGATTCTTCCCCTGCTTCCCATCGGACAAGTCGGCGAAGATATTCCTTCATAAATTTTGTCAAAAGAAGTTATTTTTTTTCTGGCTTCTTCCGGCATGTTCTTTAATTCGTTTTGCGTTATTTCTCTGAAAGCCCCTTCCAGAAGTTTTTCCTTCCTCGCGTCGGGGCAAAGTTTCTTGACCAGCCTTTGGCCGATGACCATCAAGAGCGTCGGAGCGATCAAATACGGGTCAACCCCCATATCCACCAGACGGGGAACGACTCCGGCGGCGTTATTGGTGTGCAGAGTTGATAAGACAAGATGTCCGGTCAAAGCGGCGTGAATGGCCATGGCGGCGGTCTCTTTGTCTCTTATTTCTCCGACCATTATTATATCCGGGTCCTGCCTCAAAATTGTCCTTAGCCCGCTGGCAAAATCGTACCCGATTTCCGACCTGACTTGAGATTGATTGACTCCTTCAATGTTGTATTCTATCGGGTCTTCCAGGCTAACGACATTGTTGGCTTCCCGGTCCAGTTCTTTAAGCATGGCGTAAAGGGTGGTCGTCTTGCCCGACCCGGTCGGTCCGGTAAGAAGAATGAGTCCGTATGGCCTGGCTATCATTTCTCTGACCACCTTCAAATGGTCCGCCGACAAGCCCAATTCTTCCAAAGTTTTGACGCCTCTCTCTCTGTCCAAAATTCTTATCACCACTTTTTCCCCGAAAAACGACGGAAAGGTGGAGACGCGGAAGTCTATGTCCCGCCCTTCTATGCGGGCTTCAAACCGGCCGTCCTGCGGTTTTCTTTTTTCGTCAATCTTCATATCGGTCAGGATTTTTATTCTGGAAACTATCGCCTCGTGGATAGTCAAGGGCAATACGATGCTTGTGTACATAACGCCGTCCACCCGGAATCTTATTTTCACCCTGTCGGAAACGGCTTCTATGTGAACGTCGGAAGCGTTGCCTTCAAGAGCGTGCCTTAAAATAACGGCGACTATTTTTGTCACCGGCGCGTCTTCCACGATTTTTGAATCCTTGCTTCCGCCGCCCGAAAGCTCTTTCTGCATCGCCGCCATCGCCGCCGCCGAACCGGTGTCGGAAAGTTCCATTTCCAAATCGCCCAAAGCCCGGGAAACTTCTCCGCCCAGCCCTTTGTATTCTCCTAAAACGGTTTCAAAATCATCCTCAGAAACGATGAAAGTCTTAATGGGCAGGTTCATTCTGGAAACGATGAACTGCAAAGCTCTTTTGGCTTCAATGTCGGACGGGTCAACGACGCCAACCTCCAAAAAACCGTCTTTCACTCCCAGAGGAACGAAACGATAATGGCGCGCCGCTTCTTCCGGTATTTTTTTAAGCGCGTCAAAAGGAACTTGGCCCGGCGAAACTTTCTTGACGGCCAAACCGGAAATTTCCGCTTTCGCGTTAAGAATATCGTCTTCGGAAACTCCTTCCGCTTTAAGCGCTTTTTCCAACGCTATTCCGGTTTCTTCGGATTGAGTAACAACCTTGGCCAGTTTTCCTTGGCCGATAATTCCCTTTTTGACTAAAATGTCGGTAAAACGCATTTTAAATTAGTAAGCGGAAAAAGGATTGCTTCTTCCCATTTCCCCTTCCGCCGGCGAAACGGACAAATCTTCCAGGCTTAAAAAAAGCTGGTCCTCAAAAAAATCAGTTTTCAATTCAACCCTATTCAGCATGGAAAGAATTCTCACTATTTCATCGCTCTCGCCGGACAATTCTCCGTTATCCGAAGAGCTGGCGCCTTGAACGCCCACGGCGCTGACTCCGTTGCTGGAGATTTTGGGAGATTTGAGGCTGTAAATCAAAACTGCCGCCAAGAAAATCGCCGCCGCTATCAGAAAAATTGTTTTTTTGTTTTTCATATTATTGGGTTTTATCGTCCGTTTTTCGCCAATACGAAACGGCTTCTATGGAAAATGAATAATCGTCTTGGCCAATGGGGCTTATTTTCACGGAATTAACGTCAATTAAGCGCAAACTTTTTTCCAATTTTTTAATGAAAGAATGGAAAGATTCGTAAGAACCTTGGGCCTTCATAGACAACAATATTTGTTCTGCGGACAGGTTACTGTTTTTTGAGGCGCCCGGGGCGGATTTTTTATCAATAGCGTCTTTGGAATCAATACTCGTCAGGCTTAATCCGTTTTTTCTCATCATGTCGTCAATCTGAATAACCAGTTTCATAGATTCGGCTCCGGAGGGAACCATTTTGTTTATCCTGTCCACATTCTCTTGGGAAATGGCGTTATACTCTCCCAATGTTTTATCAATGGAGATACTTACCTTTTTAGCCGTATTGATAGTTTCATTGTAGGAAGAAACTTGTTTTCTCAAAACTTTTATCTCGGAAAAATAATTTTTTGACTCGGTAAAAAACATCACGGCGGCTCCGGCTATCAAAAACAATGAAATTAAAGCTTTAAACATATTATTGGACGGCGTAAGCCGCGATGGCCGGATCAAGAATTATTTTTAAATTAAATTTGACCGCGCCTTTATTGTCCGAGGACAAACCGGAAACGGAAACTTGCCTGACTTGATTATATTTTTCCAAAGCTTGGATTTGAGCCGTCAAGCCGGCGTAACTTTTGGTCGTTCCGGACAAAGACAAGGCGGGTTCGCCGTTTTCCGCGAAAGAATAATTAAGGTCGTTGAATCTTATGTCCTTCATCGTGAAATCTTGAAGGAAATCAAGGATGTTGGAAAAAGATTTGTGCCCAGCCAAAAGTTTTCGGGCCACGGAAATCTTTTCCGAAAAACCGGTTACTTCGTTTACGGTGGGAATCTCAAAAGAAGCTTTTTGTTTTTCTATGGATTTGCCGAGCTGGACAATGCTGTCGTTCAGATAATTTTTATACAGATGCAATCCGCCCCATAGCGCTCCGGAGAGAACGAAAATCAAGAAAGAAAGAAACACAAAACCGCCCCCCCCGCCTCTTGAAACCAGTTGGGAGTTTAAATTTCTTTTTGGTATGAAAGAAATTTTTTCATCCATAGCTGTATTTTAACTCTCCGCCGTTTTTAAAGCAAAGTTTGCTATCCACAGGGCAACTTAATGTCAAGGCGAGACCTTAGCCTTCTTACAACTCCCCCAAGGCCAAGCCGGCGGCAACGGAAAAATCGGGGCCGACGCCTTTCAAAACCCCCGCCAAAAAAGCCGGATGCTCCGTTTTGCCGAAAGGGTTGGCGTATTCAGCTTCAATTGTCAATTTTTTCACCCCGTATCCGGCCAAACCTTTGAGCAGAGAACCACCTCCGGAAAAAATCACTTTGCTGGCCGATCGGCCGTATTTATTCTGAAAATCTTTCAAGAAAACCGCCGCTTCGTGGAAAATATAATCCAAAATCGGCTCCATCACGGCGACGATGTCCTGATGTTCCGGCAAGTCGGACAAGCCTATTTCCCTTTTCATCTCTTCCGCTTTGGCGAAATCAACGCCCAAAGACTGGGACAAGGCCAGAGTCAAATCTTGCGAGCCTTTGTTTATGAGAACGGACGATTTCATCACGCCGTAATCCACTATGGCCATTTTCACGGCGGACGAGCCGATATCCATCACGGCTATCGTCGGACTGCCCCGGCTTATCCCCGACCGCACCAGGCTGAAAGATTCTATTTCAAAAGACGACGCCGTCAGACCGGCTTTGGCGATTATGTCTTTATACTCGCCGATGACATCGTTGTGAATGGCCACCAGAAGCACTTCCGTCTCCTTTTCGCCGCCATTTTTCAAATCATCTTCGCTCTCGGGAATAACCCACCAATCCAAAGCCACTTCCGAAACCGGCACGGGGATGTGCCTTCTGGCTTCCATGGCGACAACCTCGGCGGAAATGTTTTTTCCTTGGTCGAAAGGCAAAGTTATTATCTTCACAAAGCTTGATTTTAACGGAATAGAAACTCTGGCCCTGTCAGTCTTACTGTTTGATTCCTTCATCAAGTCTTTTATGGCTTGGGCGATTTCGTCCGGCGGCAATTTAACATTTTGGCCTATTTTCATTTTGCCGTAAGGGCCGAGGGCGATTTCGCCGTAGGTTTCCAAGATAGCCCTCTCTTGCTCTTTTCTCAATTGAACCAGTTTGACGAAAGAGCTGCCGATGTCCAAACCCAAAACGCTTTTCTTGGCATTAAAAGCCGATTTGAAATTTTTGAGCAGTCCGCCTAAAGAAAAATCCATATGTGATATATTATATACCATAACCGCCGGCGAGTAAAAAATGAAAATTTTTAAAAACATATTGGCCGTTTTGTTCCCTCAAAAATGCCTCGGCTGCAAAAAGGAAAACGAGATTTTATGTTCCGATTGTCTTCTAAAAATCAACCGCCCCGACACGCCGCATTTAAACGGTATTCATATCGCTTCAAATTATCAAGACGCTGTCCTTAAAAAAGCCCTGTGGATGCTGAAATATCAGGGCGTAAAACAATTGGCCAAGCCTTTGGCGGAACTTGTCAGAGAAAGAATATGGAAAAAATTGGAAACGGAAAATTGGCTGGTTGTCCCCGTTCCTTTGTCAAAAAATAAATTGAGACATAGAGGCTATAACCAAGCGGAAATGATCGCCGGAGAATTGTCCGGCGATGTCCGCGCGGATATTTTGTTTAAAAAATTCCACACAAAATCGCAAGTGGAAGTAAAAAACAAGGAAGAAAGGCTGGCCAACATCGTCGGCAGTTTTGAAATAAAAAACCCTGAAACAATCAAAGGCAAAAAAATAATACTGATTGACGATGTCTTCACCACCGGCGCGACAATGCGCGAAGCTAAAAAAGTCTTAAAAGAAGCGGGGGCAAAAAAAGTGGTAGGGGTGGTGGTGGCAAGGGGATAAAAACGGAGGGTGAGAGATTCGAACTCTCGGTGGGTTGCCCCACACAGACTTTCCAGGTCTGCGCACTAGACCGCTATGCGAACCCTCCAAATCATTTCCGCATTATGGCAGAAAATGGCCAAGAAATAAAGCGCCCCTACTTACCACGGGGCGCTTGTTGTGCATCCTTTTTTTACGACTATTTTCGTTATTAGCAACAATGATTCATAGCTACAATTTAAACTAAACACTCCGTTATCTTTTTTGTGTTGCTCCCACCAGGCATTGTGGCACTCTGGCGGTACGCCGGCTTCTTCCAAAGTTGCTTTAAATTTTTTCTCTTCCATTTTTATTATCCTTTCTTTTTGAAAAGAAATTTAAAAATAAAAAACAGCAATCAAAAATAATGTAAAGGTGCTTTAATTACATTGAATTATATCACGAATATTTTAAATGTCTATATCCCGCAAAGCGACCAGTCTTTCCCCTACTGGCGGATGGGTCATAAAAAGTTTCGCCAGCCAGTGAGTGCTTTTTCCGCTATTAAGCGGCGAGGAAATGTAAAGATGAGCCATGGCCTTGTTAATTCTCCTTAACGGAATATGACTATTGGAAATTTTTTCCAACGCCGAGGCTAGCCCTTCCGGATAACGAGTCAAAAGCGCGCCGGAAGCGTCGGCCAGAAATTCTCGCTTTCGGGAAATGGCCAACTGGATGAGTTTGGCGGCAATTGGAGTAAGAATGGCCAAAATTATTCCAACGAACATCATTATTAGTTGGATTTGCCCTCCACCTTCTCTGTTATCTCTTCTGCCCCTGAAAAATTGCGCTCTTATAAAAAAATCCGACATAAGCGCCACAAAGCCGACAAGAATCACAATAATCGTGGAAATAAGAATGTCTTTGTTGCCGATATGGGAAAGTTCGTGGGCGACGACTCCCTCCAATTCGTTTTTGTTCAGCATCTGCCTCAAACCGGAAGTTACGGCCACGGCCGCATGTTCTTGGTTCCGGCCGGTAGCGAATGCGTTGGGCGACGGGTCGTTTATCATATAAATTTTCGGCATTTTAAGCCCCGCCGCGATGCAAAGGTTTTCCACAATTCTGTAAAGCTCCAAATCCTCCTCTTTCTTTATCGGCCGCGCGCCAGACATCGCCAAAACGATTTTATCCGAAAACCAATAACTGAAAAAGTTCATAAACAAGCTGAATACAACGGCGACAACGACAAAAGACGAGTTGCCGTAAATTTGCGAAAACACCCAGCCGATGCCGACGACAACGATCAAAAACACGCTCATCAAAAACCATGTTTTCCTAATATTTTTGGATTGCTGGGTGTATAAGTTCATTTTTTCAATATCTCATCCACCATCTTTATCTCCTCCAAAATTCCGTCAATCAAATCGTAACTTTCGGCTTCTTTAGCTGTCACCCATTTGTAATCAATACTGTCCTCGTCCAACTTCGCTTCGCCAGAAATAAGCGGGCAATAATAACTTAAAACCAAGACGGGGATTCCGTCCGGTCGGATGAAAGTCAAATCCAAGAGATATTGCGGTTTGCCTATTTCCAGACTAACTTCTTCTTTGACTTCTCTTCTTAAAGCCGTTTCCACCGCGTTATACCACTGGTCGCCCTTGTGAGTCGGCGGAGTATTCACATAATCATCGGTCTCAAGTCCGCCACCGGGCACAGTCCATTTTCCCGGAAAAGCTTTTTTGCTCAAATTTCGGCGAGTTATGAGAAACTTTCTGTCTTTATTGTAAATAATGGCGGTAATGGCTATCCTGTGAAGTTCTTTGTCTTTTATTTCCATAAACTTTAAAACTTCACTTTCACCGGCTCTTTAGCCACTTCTTCTTCCAACTCAAAAAATTCCGCCTTTTGGAAGTTAAACATTCTGGCAACAACGTTTGAAGGAAAAGAATCGGTCTTGATGTTCAAGTCGCGGACATTGCCGTTGTAAAATCTCCTGGCCGATTGGATTTTATTTTCCGTGTCGGACAATTCATTTTGCAGGTTGACGAAACTTTCCACCGCCCGAAGTTGCGGATAAGCTTCCGCCACGGCAAAAATGGACTTCAAGGCTTCTTTGACTTGATTATCGGCTTTTTCTTTTTCCTTGACCGATTGCGCCCCTAAAGCTCTGGCTCTGGCTTCCGTCACTTTCTCAAACGCCTCTCTTTCGTGAGTGGCATAACCTTTTACCGTCTCCACCAAATTCGGTATCAGATCGTACCGCCTCTTAAGTTGGACATCAATATCCGCCCATGCTTCTTTAACCCTGTTAACCAGTCGCACAAAACCGTTGTAAATGGCGATAAACCAAATAACCGCGACTCCCAAAATACCGAATAAAATGTAAGTGATGTTCATAAATTTTTTGTTTAAATAAATGTTACCGTTTTTATGCTGGAGCAGAATTTTGGTAACATTTTAATTTTTAAAAAATAATTTTACGCTTCCACACTTAAAATCTTCTTGGCAATTTTTAAGGTGTCTATGTTTTCTTTAATCAATAGTTTGGCGTATTCCAAATCTGTTTTAGCCATTCTCCTGTCTATTTCAGCCAAAAAATTGTCCGTTTCAATACCGGCTTTTTCTATTTCTTCTAAGATTTTTTGCAAATCATTTTTGTTTGTGTCGTTTGTCATAAATTATAATTGTTTCTTGCTTTTAAAATAACTCGCGGACAAAGCGTCAAAAACTCTTTTTGTTTCTTTTCTGATATAGATATCCGTCATTGGTTCTTCATTTTTTGCGATCATTTTTTTAACATTCACTATGGCGTTTATCGTTATTTGATCCTGAATTTTCTTGTCTTGTATTCTAAGTAAGCCCATAACTTTCAGATGAGTTTTCACAATATTTTCTATCTCCTTTTCTGAAAAAGTTTTTGCGGTATGTTCAATTTCTTTGTTTACACTCTCCGTTTCTTCTGCGCCCCCTTTCAAATCCTCTTTTGGTTCAATTTTGACATCTTTTCTTTCCCCCAGAAAACTCCAATTTTCGACAGAATCGCTTGCTTGCGGTTTATCCGCCTCTTTTTTATCATCTTCTCTTTTATCTTTTTTGCCTTCGTTTTTCTTCTTTTCTTCTTCCGTTATTTCTTTCTTGGTTTTACCAATGCCGTTTATCTTGCTTACCACTTTTTTAAGTTCTGTTTTATTGTTTTTCAACTGCCCCAGTTTTGCTTCAAAAATATTTTTCCTTACTCCAAATTCTTTCGCTTTTTCTTCAAACTCCACTTTCTTAGAACTTAGCCTTTCAACAACTTCCCTTTTGGATTCTTCAAAAAGGCCTGATCTTTGGGCCTGTTCAATCATTGAATTTATGTTTTTTAGCTGGCTGTTATATTTGCTTTCCACTTCTTTGGTGTCTTTCAGCATACCGGAAAAGTTATCAATAAGTTCATTTGTCTTACCCAGCCTCTCTTGAAAAGGAGTTCTGAAAACATCCAGCTCTGATTTAAGGTTTTCTTCTTTTTCTTTTATTCTTTCTTGAGAGTCCGCTTCTTCTTGGCTTATTTTTTTAATGATTTCCTCTTTTGCCTCGGGGTCAAGATATTTTGTCATTTCCGCAATTTTTTCTTTGCTGGAATAATGTTTTTCCAAACCTTCTTTTTCTTTTATCAAATCCGCGCCGGCGCCTTTTTCCAAAGTTTCAATTTTTCCATTCAACAGTTTCCCCGCCGCGTCAATCATCCCTTGTTCCGTTCGGCTGGCTTGAACTATCTTTATAATTTTTCCATCCACAAACTCAAAACTTTTAGTAATCCGTCTTCCTCCTAAATCTTCTTCGCTCAATTCTTTGTGCATATTGCCAATTATCTTTTCCATACCGCTTCTTTCTTCTTTATTTTGCCCAATTTCAATCTCCTTGCCTTCCATCTCTTTATTGAAAACATCTTTATTTAAAAGGCCTCTTTCTTTTGATTTTATAAAGCCAAGATCTTTTTTAGCCAATCCAAGAGTTGCAAAGTTTAAAATCTTTTCTGATAATGTAGCCTTGCCATAAACAGCCTCGTCAAATTTTTCATCAACAACACCGACTCCTTTAAACTTCAAGTTGTTTTTAAGGCCAATGTCTTTAAAAAATTCATCTTTAGAATACTTGTTAAGACTGTCTAAAATGCCCTCTTCTATGGTTAAAGTTTCGTCTAAGCTTTCAACACTAATTTCTTTCTTGCTTTCTTGCGGTTCGGGAGTTTTTTGCTTTATTTCTTCGGTATTTGTTTTGTTTGTTTTGGACTGTTCCATATTATTCATTCTAGCACATTATTTTTTCCCGCCAACTGGCCGCAAGCGGCCAGAATGTCCTCACCAAAACTGATGCGGAAAGTAACGGATACGCCAAGCTTTTTCAAGGCGTCAAAAAATTGAGTCCGCTTCGCTTGTGGCGAAGGTTTAAAATCCGCCCTGCCCGCCTCGCAAGCCAGATTGCTGGCGTTGCGGGCGAGGCCGGTGTCGTGATATTTGATAAGATTTACATGATACAAGCTATTTTTCATCAACTTGGCTAAATTTTTGGCGTCTTCCGCGCGATCATTGACTCCGTCAATTAACAAATATTCAAACATAACTTTGCGGTTTGTTTTTTTAATGTAATCGTCCACCGCTTTCATAAGATCCGCCAGCGGATATGTTTTATTTATCGGCATCAATTTTGTCCTTGTTTCGTCGTCAGCCGCATGCAAAGAAATGGCCAAATTGACCTGCAAATTTTCATCGGCGAATTTTTCTATGCCGGGAATTATGCCGCAAGTGGATATGGAAATGTGCCTGATGCCCAAATTAAACCCGTCTTTGTTGTTTAAAATTATTATGGCCTGAATAGTATTGTCGTAATTCAAAAACGGCTCCCCCATTCCCATAAAAACAACATTATTAACTTTTTCATGTCGTTCATGGCAAGGCGAGACCTTGACATTGGATGTCAAGGTCTCGCCTTGCCATTGCCTTAAATGCCGGGCGAAAAATAAAATTTGGTCAATAATTTCTTCACTGGTTAAGTTTCTTTTCAGCCCCATTTTGCCAGTGGCGCAGAATCCGCAATTCATAGCACAACCGGCCTGCGATGAAACGCAAACGGTGTTTCTTCCCGCTTTGACGTCGTCTTCTTTGGTGTTTAAGTGCCTCATCAAGACGGTTTCAATAATATTCCCATCTTTTAATTTAAAAATGGCTTTGGTTGAATCTTTATTTTTTGATTCAATTATATTTAAAACTTCCAAACTAAAAATTGGAAATTCTTTTTTTATTTTTTCCCGCAATTCTTTAGAAAGATTAGTCGCTTCATCCCAATCGTTTATTAAATCAACAAACACCGCCTTCTTGATTTGTTTCAAGCGATAACCCTTCTCGCCCATTCCTTTCAAAAATTTTTCCAGATTGATTATGTCCATATTATTCCAACAAAAAATTTTCCATTTCTTTTTTTTGTATTATTGGTTCCAAAGAATCATTCGCAAAAGTCTCATAATCTTTTATCTTATTAAATTGATCTAAAATAATTCCTTTGTTGCAAAATGAATAATTGCCCCCGCTTATATATTCATCCCAACTTGACTTGGACATTGAATGTCCAAGTCGGTGAACTTTGTCATTTAAATTGATATAAACGCTTAAATGCAGCAGATATTCATTTGAATCAATGTGTACCGATTTATACCTTCCTTGGAACAAAGAACCGCTTCTTAAATACTTGTTATTAAAAAATTTTGTGTAACCATTTCCCAGTCGTTGCATAAATTTTTCTATTCCATTATCAACTGTCTGTTCCAATAAAAAATGGTAATGATTGGGATTTACGCAATAGCAAACAAAATTTACCAATTTATCTTTCTCTTTTTTTAACTTGGACATTGAATGTCCAAGTTTGTTTTTATTGAAAGAATTTTCATATATACTCCCTATTGGCGTGACGGAATTAAATTCGTCCATACTTTGTAAAAACCTATTAAAATCATCGCCACTAAGAAAAACCTTTCTCTTGTCCACACCCCTATTGAAAATGTGATAATATTCTTTATTAACAAACGGTGTCTTTCTCATACAACAATAATACCACTTGGACATTCAATGTCCAAGTGGGGTTAGTGTTCCTTTCGCAAAGCGAAAATCATAAACAAAGGAATTTTGTCGCGGATTTCATAATACCGTTTACTTTTTTCTTTTACGGCGGAAATTGCTTTTGGCTCCGCAAAATCAACAATTTGAAAACCTGATTCAAGAATATCTTTAATTGTGCTTTCAAGAGAACGATGATAATAACTTACATTAAGATCGCCAAACATCACACCATCGACTTGGCGGGTATTAAGATAATCCCCAATAATTTCATATCCATTATTTTTCTTAGATTTTTTGTAGCCAAGCAACGAGACTGACTCGTCTTCCGTGTCTGTCTCCTTAACTCCATATGCTACTGGATGGTGTGTTGATAATAATAAAATCGCATCATCTTTCATAACAGCAGAAATGCTATTTAATGCTTTCTTCCACGACTCGACGTAATGCATAACCAAACTTGAATATACAAAATCAAATTTTTCGTCTAACTTAATATTTTCCATATCCATAACACGAAATTCAATATCAGGATAACTTTTCCGAGCGTACTCTATAAGACCTTCGGATGCGTCAATGCCAACAACATTACTCGCTCCCAAAGACTTTAAATGATCGCATTCCTCGCCGGTTCCGCATCCAACCGCCAAAACATTCTTGCCCATCAAGTCAGGCAATCGTTTATACATTGAGGGCTTTTCCACATATACATGCCCATAATTTTCCCCACTGCGCATCAACATAGCCCATTGCTCAGCATATTTACCGTAAGAATCTGTTGTTTTTTTATTTGTACTCATAAAAATTATTATACAGCCTTATAAATTTTTATGCCAAATCTCCACAAATAATCCTTGTAATAGCACTTGGACATTGAATGTCCAAGTGGGATTATCTTGGCCCTAGAAATTCCGTTTCGGCGTCGTCGGGGTGGGTGTGGCGAGAATAGCGGCGCATACCCATCAAGATTCCCAGCGCGGCGTAAACCGTGAGCATATGCGATCCGCCGTAGCTCAAAAAAGGCAAAGTGGTGCCGGTAATCGGCATTATGCCTATGTTCATTCCGATATTGACGAAAAAATGAGCCGTTAAAAAGATCGCCGTCCCGATGCCGTACAAAGATTCAAAATTGCTCCGTCCCAAAGCGGCAATCCTGAAAATTCTCCAAACTATGATTCCGTAAAAAAGAAAAACAAAAAGCGTTCCGACAAAACCCCATTCTTCGGCAAAAGCGGCAAAAATAAAATCGGTCTGGTGTTCCGGCAAGAATTCCAGACGGCTCTGGCTGCCAAAGCCTATTCCTTTGCCGAAAAATCGGCCCGAGCCGACGGCAATCATTGACTGCAAAGCGTTATAGCCCACCCCTCTCGTGTCTCTTGCCGGATCAACGAAAGTCAAAATTCGGGCTTTTTGATAGGGCTTGAAAACAAAGAGCCAGGCCGACGCCAAAGTTACAATAACTATCAAAAAAATAGCCAAGAGATGTTTTTTATTTATACCGGACATCAGCATCATTCCCAGCCAGATTAAAAATATTATTATGAAAGAACCGAAATCCGGCTGAAGAAAAACCAAAAAGGCGGGGATGAAGACATATAAACTGGGCAAAATAATGTGCCTGATATTAGCTATCTCTATGTGCCTTCGGGAAAAATATTTGGCTAATATGAGGATGACGAGAATTTTAAGCGGGTCAACCGGCTCAACGGAAAAAAATCCCAAGTCAAACCAGCTGGCCGCGCCCTTGACCGTATGCCCCAAGACAAGCAGAGCCGTCAGAAAAAAGCTCATCAAGACGAAAAAACCGGCGAGCAGTTCCGATTTGCGCAAAAAACGCCAGTCAATAAGGCTGAAAGCGAAGAAAACAAAAAAACTTATTCCTATCCAAAACAACTGCCTCGTGAAATAATAATCACTTTCGCCTCCGAAGGAGCGCATGCTTATAAGGCCGGCCGCAAGCAAGGGTATTGTCGCCAAAAACAAAATCCAATCTATGCCGGCGTATCTTTGGATTATTTTCATAAAATATCAGAGACTGGAAACCGATTGGGCGCTTAAATATATCTCGTCGCGAGAATACCCCTCTTCAAAATTTTCAGGCCAGGTAAAAAATATGTCCGCCGAAGCTCCTCCTTTCATTTCTCCGATTTTTGTGGCACTGGCGGCTATGGCGTTGCCGTTATCGGCATAAATCACGGCCACGGCGTAAATTCCTTTGATATCGGCCAGGGTTTTGTTTTCCAAGGTGGCGGAAATGGACGGCCTCGGACTGTCTTGATATTCTTTTTTTGCAACAACCAAGCCAAGATTTTCGCCTTTATAGATTTCCCAATTTATATTTTTTTGAAACTCGAGAAAAACTTTGGCCGGTTTTCTTGACCCGGCATCTATGCCGTTTTCAAAAATGGCAAACTTCTGCCCGGGATTGATGAAAATTTTCCCCTCTCTTGATGCTATCAAGATGTTTCTGTCGTCATAAAATTTAAACTGATACTTGACCGATTGGGCCGAAAGAAACAAGTTTCTGTTTTCCACCAGCGCTATCGCATCATAATCGCTTCCGGAAACTTTAAGCGGTTTGCTCCACAAAACGGCCAGATCTTTTATCTCCCCGAGGCATTCTTTGGCGCAAACTCCTCCGCAATCAACGCCCTTTTCGTCTTGATTTTGTTTTTTATCGTTACAGCTCGGAGTAGTGATGTTCAAATAAAAACCGACAATAACACCGATAATGACGATTAAAAACACCAAAAAATAAGTCAGTTGTTTTTTTGCCGCCCAAGAAATAGACATAAGATAAGTATATAAAAATTTTGGCAAAAATAAAAGCTCCAAAATATCAAGGTCTTTTCTTGCGGCAAGGAGAGACCTTGATATTTGATTGAACACTTGGTTTTGGCGGCTAGCTACTTTCCCCAAAAGAGTATCATCGCCGCTACCATGTTTCACTTCCGTGTTCGGAATGGGAACGGGTGGTGCCATGGCGCCAAGCCACCAAAACTAAGCATTCAATATATACAAGTAAAAATATTTCGAAACCCCGCCGAGCGGGATAAACTTTACAAATTTCCTAATAGGAATCAGACAATTAGTACTTCTCGGCTCAATCCCGCTTTTAGCGGGACTAACACACCTTGCGGTGCTTACACCTAAAGCCTATCAAGGT
>Ga0209211_10003167_pt1 | contig 27169 bp, 30 predicted proteins | sample RifGroA2_FD_183992 | JGI IMG/M metagenome (GOLD analysis project Ga0209211, IMG submission 183992) | Groundwater microbial communities from Rifle, Colorado, USA - Groundwater A2 (SPAdes) (version 2) | ecosystem: Environmental > Aquatic > Deep subsurface > Groundwater | place: Rifle, Colorado...
GCTGGGGGGCGATTACTACTCGCTCTATGCCCGCTTTGGTTCAGTATCCGGACTTAGGGTAGGCAGCTCCATCGAGATTGACGGCATAGAAGTCGGGCAGGTCGAACGGCTTAGCATAGACCAGGAGAAACAGATGGCCGTGGTTGAATTGAAAATCAAAAAAGACATCAAGATATACGACGATGCAGGCGCATCGATAAAGACCTCCGGTCTAATAGGTGACAAGTACGTCAAGATCGATCCGGGCGGCGGCGGCGATGTCCTTAAACCCGGAGGTATTATAACCGAAACCAATTCTCCCATTGATATAGAGGACCTGATCGGCAAATATATATTCGGCGATGTAAAAAAGAACGACGATAAAACAGCAACAAAATGAATTATATACCAGGAGAAATTTATGAAGAAACACCTTATTAAAATCACCCTCATCATCTGCCTGATCTTCCCTGTCTCTGCCTTTGCCGGGGCGGCCCTCGAAACCGTCAAGGCGAATGCAGACAAGGTGCTGGATGTGCTGCGCGACCCTTCCCTCAAACCCGAATCCGCAAAAAAGACCAAGAAGGACAAAATACGCGCGATCGCTGAAACTATGTTCGACTTCACAGAACTGTCAAGGAGGACATTGGCCCAAAACTGGAAAAAGTTCAGCCCGGAACAGCAAAAAGAGTTTGTAAGTCTGTACAGGTCTATCCTCGAAGACGCTTATGCCGACAAGATCCTGTCGTACACAAATGAAAAGATAGTCTTCAGCAAAGAGGTCCCACTCAGTGGAAAGACAGTCGAGATCCAGAGCACAGTGTATCGAAGGACCACTGAGATCCCTATTTACTATAGGGCAATGCTAAAAGACGGAGTGTGGGGGGTCTACGATGTTGTAATCGAAGGTGTGAGCCTCATCAATAACTATCGCACCCAGTACAGGGAGATACTATCGAACAAACCGCCTGAAGCATTACTGGAAACCCTCAGGAAAAAGGTTGGCAGGACCTAAAGAGAAGTGCCCATAAAAACCATGCATAATTTAATATTGGCCTCATTCCTCGTGCTTTGTCCTGGTCTTGTTTGGGCAGATACTGTCCAGTTCATTGACCCGGCCCATGCTCTGGAGACATCTGCAACCCTGCAGACTTTGCCTGATACGAATGCAGATATAATGATTGGATTGGCACAAAACAACAAGGCTGAAGGGGAAGAGACAAAAAGACCCGCGCCTGCTGAAAGCGATAATATCACAGATGAGGTTGAAGAGGAGGGCCCGCGTATCGCCGACCCCCTGGCCCCTGTGAACAAGGTGATGTTCCATTTTAATGATAAACTCTACTTTTGGGTGCTCAAACCTGCAACACAGGTATATTCTCATATAATTCCTGAAGATTTCAGGTTCATATTCAGTAACGCATATGACAATCTCAAAGCACCTGCCAGAGTGCTGAATAATCTGCTGCAGCTTAGGTTCAAGGCAGCAGGCAATGAACTCATCAGGTTTGTCTTCAATTCTTTTGCCGGAGTTGGCGGTCTCGGAGATGCTGCCAAAGATGCGCTGGGCATAAAGAAACAGGAGGCTGATTTCGGGCAGACACTTGGCCGTTACGGTATAGGTCACGGGATTTATATTGTATTGCCTGTTTTGGGTCCTTCTTCTCTTCGTGACACAGTCGGGGTTGTAGGAGACCGCCTCATGTATCCTCTCACTTACATAGACGAAAGCGATCTTACCTTTGGAGAAGCCGCAGGCATTGCCGCGCATGAAAATGTAAACGACACATCCTTCAAAATCGGCGATTATGAGTCATTCAAGGAATCGGCCATAGACCCATACATCTCGATGCGCGACGCCTTTGTCCAGCACCGGAAGAAAGAAGTGGACGAAGCAAAAACAAAGTGATTATAACGCCTAACCAATAGACGGGTTCTTACAGTTGCATTGCGTTAAGGGTTACTTGGCGCCTTCAAATATTTCATCTGTATATTGCTTTTTATAAGTCCTGCACCCTCCGGTCTTTCAGGCAGTTCTTTTTTTATTTCAGTTGCAATGCTATCAGCATCATTTGATTTAGCGCTCAGCTCTTTCGCCTTTTTGTCAAAAGCCATAATGTACTCTTTCATTTCAAGGAGATCGTGCCTGCCTGAAATGGGGCCGTGACCGGGGATGATTTTCTTGAAATCAAGGGTCCTGATATAATCAAGCACATTGACCCATTCCCCGATACTCCCGTCAGCAATAAAGGGATGATACTCTGTAAACAGGATATCACCGGTAAACAGTACCTGTTTGTCATGGACATAGGCCAGAATACTGTCGTCAGTGTGCGCAATTCCGGCATAAGACAGCTCGACCTTCTGGCCCCCGAGGTCTATCTCTATCCTGTCCTGAAATGTCAGGGCCGGATATGCTATTTTTGTGCCCTCCATGTCCTTTTCAGTAAGGCCAAAGGCCTTAACATTTTTTAAGGTCCCCTCGGCGCTTTTTTCCATGTTCTTTTTGCAGCTTGCATGTGAAATTATTACTGCCCCGAGTTTTTCAAACTCCGAATTGCCGAAGGTATGGTCAAGGTGGTAATGGGTATTTACAACATATTTGATCGGCTTATCTGAAATAGCACGTATATCTTTGATGAACCGTTTCGCTTCTTTCGACGATATAAGCGTATCAATAACAAGTATGCTGTCCTTTCCGACCACAATGCCCGCATTTGCCCCAAAACTGTTCGAAGGCGAGCCGCCCTTTATGTCAGCATAGACGTAAACATTGTCTGCTATTTTTCTGAGTCCCACCTGGGCAAAGGCATCTGGTACAATCGTTAAAGAAAACACAATAAGCACTAAAGTCCATAAAATAACAACATTTTTTGAAATCCCTTTTCTCATCTTTTCCTCCTGAAAAATATTAAGCAAATAAGTCAAACCCTGCATTATTATAGCGGAAAATGGCGGCTGGTACCAGCGATTATGTAACATATTGAATTTAAGCCATTTTGTATGCATTGTTTTGCATGGAGAGGCCTTAAGTTTGACTGCAGGACGGTTTTGCCATGTTTGGTTGCAGGCCGCTCCTGGCTGAATATAATTACCGTTTAGGTTATAATACATAACATTATAGATATAGAAAAGGAGCATTTTGTGATAAGGCATACGTTTTCTCTGCTTAACGGAATAGGTGAAAAGCTTGAGCGCCGCATCTGGAAGAGCGGCATACTTACATGGGACGATTTCTGCAACTGCCCTGAAATTGAAGGAATAAGTCCTGAGAGAAAAAGGGTCTATGATAACCAGATCATGCAGTCTTCCCTGGAACTCAGCTTCGGTAATGCTGAATACTTCGCCAGGATCATGAAGAGGAAGGAACATTGGAGGCTGTATGACGTATTTAAGGGAAAGGCTGTCTGCCTTGACATCGAGACAAACGGCTACCAGCCGGGACGGGGCGGTTATGTCACTGTAGTCGGGCTTTATGACGGCACTGAATGGAGGAACCTCGTAAGGGGAGAGAACCTTACAGTAGAGAGCCTTAACCGGGAACTGGCCGGCTACAAATGCCTCGTAACTTTTTATGGTTCAGCGTTTGACATCCCGTTCCTTTTGAGGTCTTTTCACGGGGTCAGGTTCGATATCCCTCATTTTGATCTCTGTTTCGCTGCCAGGAGCATAGGGATCAACGGGGGCCTTAAAAAACTCGAGACCCTTTTTGGGATTAACAGGGATGATACTGTCAGGGGCATGAACGGCTACGATGCGGTAAAACTCTGGGAACAGGCAAGGAGAGGGAGTGCTGAGGCAAAGGAGCTGCTGTTAATGTACAACAGGGAAGATACCACGAACCTGCTGGGCCTTGCCGATATCCTGTACCAGAGGATGAGGGCCTCAACAGGGATAGAGGAGTGTCTCCTGCCCTCCAGTACCCATAGTGATTGCGTAAAAACAGTGACAGGCTGATCCGCCTATGGAAAAGCCGAACCCTCTTCACGCTTCATACCTATCATACCTTTCAGTTGAAAAGGGCCTTTCCAGAAACACGGTAGACTCTTATTCCCTCGACCTGAAGGCCTTTTCAGAATTCCTCGGGAGCATGGACAAAGAGCTGAAATCGTTTACCAGAGAAGATATCGTCAGCTACCTCGGCAGGCTCAGGAACGACGGTTATTCTGCTGCAAGTATCAGCAGGTTCATATCCACAATAAAGGGTTTCAGCAAGTTCCTGATTATTGAAAAGATCATCTTCGAAGACCCGACAGAAACCCTCAGAATCCCCAGGCAATGGGAACGTCTGCCAAAGGCCCTCGGTCTTGAAGATATCAGGAAACTGCTCGAGACAGAGCTGAAAAGCAGCTTCTTTACAAGGGACTCCGCAATGCTGGAGCTGTTATATTCCTCAGGCCTGAGGGCCAGCGAAGTAATAGCGATAAAATTTAATGACATAAATTTTGAAGGCGGATTCATAAGGGTCATCGGCAAGGGTTCAAAGGAAAGGGTCGTCCCGATGAACCGGCGAGCTTCTGAAAAGATGAAAAAGTATATCCAGGAGCTTAGGCCCCTGCTGCTTAAAAACAGGCAGTCCCCCTGTCTTTTCCTGTCAAACAGGGGTGCGCCGATGACAAGGCAGAGGTTCTGGCAGGCGCTTAAAAAGCTCGGGAATATGGCAGGGATCAGCCTCACCCCGCACACTATCAGGCACAGCTTTGCAACACATCTCCTGGAAGGCGGCGCTGACCTGAGATCAGTGCAGAAGATGCTGGGCCATTCAGACATATCTACCACGCAGATTTACACGAAGATCTCATCTGAGAGAATAAAAAAGGTCTATATCGACCATCATCCAAGGGCAAAATAGAGCAGCATTATTGAGTTATAGCGCTTATTACTATATAATTCCTTGTATTGAATGCTCAATGCTTTACGCTACAACATTACAACGGAGGTAATCATGTCAAAAAAATTAAAGCCTGAAGAACTTTACAAATGCTGCAAACCCGATATTTTCGGATTTAAGACCACTACTGATATTGGAAAGTTCAACGGCACAATTGGCCAGGAAAAGGCCTTGAAGTCAATAGATTTCGGTCTCAGCCTGAGCAGCAAGGGGTTCAATATCTTTGCGCTTGGAGAAGGCGGCACAGGAAAGATGAGGACCGTTAAGACCCTGCTGAACGATAAGGCCTCAAAAGAAAAAGTCCCGCAGGACTGGTGTTATGTATATAACTTCAATGACCCTGACGCCCCCATGGCGATATCTCTTGACCCCGGCAAAGGAGCGATCTTCCAGAAGGACATGGATGACCTTGTTAAAACCCTAAGAATGGAATTGCCAAAGACCTTTGAGTCAAAAGAATACGAGAAACAGAGAAACAAAATTGTTGAAGAGTTCCAGCAGAAACAGAAGGAACTTTTCTCAGCCCTTGAAGAAGAGGCCTTTGCAAAAGGGTTTGCCATCAGAAAGGCCGTGACCGGACTCCTTATAGTACCGGTCAAGAAGAGCGGGGAACCGCTTACTGAGGAGGAATTCAGCGCCCTTGATGAAAAGACAAAGAAGAAGGTGGAAGAACTCGGCAAGATGCTACAGGAAAAGCTCGACGACGTAGTACGCGCAGTAAGAGAGGCTGAAAAGCTTGTAAAGGAAATGCTAAGCAAGCTCGAAAGGGAGATAGCCCTTGGTGCAGTGGGCCACCTGATAGAGGATTTAAAGGAAAAATACAAAGACAGTGAAAAGATAGTAATATTCCTTGGGGCTGTTCAGGAAGACATCCTGTCCCATCTGGATGACTTCAAACCGGCAGAAGAGCAGGCCCCTGCTCTGCCCTTTATGAAGCCGCCAAAACAGGAAGTCTCATTTGTGAGATATACTGTTAACGTGATAGTCAATAACAAGGACTGCAAGGGAGCGCCTGTAATTTTTGAGACCAACCCCACCTACCTGAACCTGTTCGGCAGGATGGAGTACAGGGTGCAGTACGGCATGGCCCTTACGGATTTTTCGATGATCAAGTCGGGCTCCCTGCACAGGGCAAATGGCGGCTATATCGTGATAAACGCCATAGACCTTTTGAAAAATATTTTTTCCTATGACGCATTAAAGCGGTCTATCAAAAATAAGGAGCTGAAGATTGAAGACGTATGGGAACAATACAGGCTTATGAGTACTTCAGCCCTGAAACCCTCGCCGATACCGCTTAATGTAAAGGTCGTTCTCACAGGCAATCCCTATCTCTACTACATGCTGTATAACCTTGATGAGGAGTACAGGGAACTGTTCAAGGTCAAGGCTGATTTTGACAGCAGGATGGAAAGGGACAAGGAAAATATAGAAAAATACGCGGGGTTTATAGCATGCTGCCAGCAGGAGGAACAGCTCCTCCCGCTTGACAGGAGCGGTGTTTCAAAGATTGTAGAATACGGCTCAAGACTCGCCGGACACCAGGACAAGCTGTCTACCAGGTTCAGTGCCATAGCAGACCTGATCCGTGAATCCCATTACTGGGCGCAGAAGGACGGTAAGGGGATCGTAAAAGGCGAGCATGTTTCAAAGGCCATAGACGAAAAGGTGTTAAGAGTCAATAGGATTGAGGAGCGGCTGAGAGAAATGATGCTGGAAGATACGCTTATAGTAGACACTTCAGGGAGCAAGGTGGGCCAGGTGAACGGGCTTGCTGTACTTGATATGGGGGACTACAGTTTTGGAAAGCCCTCAAGGATAACCGCAAATACTTACACAGGAAAAGCAGGGGTGGTAAACATAGAGCGTGAGACAAAGATGAGCGGCAAGATACATGAAAAGGCGATCATGATAATATCCAGCTACCTTGGCAGCAAATACGCGCAGAAAAAGCCATTGAGCCTTTCTGCATCCATTACTTTTGAACAGTTATACGAAGGGATCGAGGGTGACAGCGCAACATGCGCCGAGCTCTATGTCCTGCTGAGCAGTCTTTCAAATGTACCGCTAAAACAGGGGATTGCGATTACGGGGTCTATGGACCAAAACGGGGTCGTGCAGCCCATTGGCGGCGTAAACGAAAAGATAGAGGGCTTCTTTGCCCTCTGCAAGATAAGAGGACTCGACGGTAGCCATGGAGTAATAATCCCTAAAAGAAATCTCAAACATCTCATGTTGAATGATGAGGTTGTTGAAGCTGTAAAGAAGGGTGATTTCTCGATATACCACATGGAGACCATGGAAGAGGGCCTCGAAATACTTACAGGGATTTCTGCCGGTGAAATGAAAGAGGACGGCATGTATCCTGAAGGCACCGTAAATTACCTTGTAGCCAGGAGGCTCGAAGAAATATCCGAGGCCCTCGAAAAGAAAAAGGACAAAGACGAGGAAAAAGACGAAAAGGAGACTAAAAAGCCTGAGGAAGGCAAAAAAGTCAAAGATAAAAAAGTGAAAAGCAAAAAATGATCAGGAAAGGCCTTGTAGAAAGGTTTTACGAAGCTGCCAGCATACAGAGGTGGAACGATCATGTGCGCCCTGTTGAGTTGACCGAGCTGGACAAGCAGGCACATAAGATGGTCATAGCCTATGTTATAGCAAAGTTCGAAGAGACCGAGAGAGAAACACAGATCGACTGGTTGAGACTTATTGAGGGAGGGATATTCGAGTTCCTCCAGAGGGTCATACTCACTGACATCAAACCCCCTGTCTTTCACAAAATGATAGCGAGAAAAGGCAGGGAGCTGAACGAATGGGTCCTCAAGCAGCTTGAGCTTGAAGTCAGTGACATTGATGGAGATTTCAGGGCAAAATTCATGGAATATCTCTTCAGCAACGACTACTCCAAAACTGAAAAAAGGGTCCTGAGGGCCGCTCACTACCTTGCTACGAACTGGGAATTCAAGATCATCTACAATATCAGCCCCTTCATATATGGCATAGAAAAGACAAAGGAAGAGATAGAAAACCAGATCGAAGACCATTATGACCTGATAGGCGTGCAAAAGATATCCCTCGGCAAAAAATCATACGGTTTCATAGACCTCTGCGGCCAGCTCAGGTTCCAGCAGAGGTGGGCGCAGTCCCCGAGGATACCCAAAACATCCGTTCTCGGGCATATGCTGATTGTGGCCATGCTGTCCTATTTCTGCTCTATAGAAATCGGTGCATGTCCGAAGAGGGTCTACAATAATTTTTTTGCTTCATTGTTCCATGACCTGCCCGAGGTGCTGACAAGGGACATTGTCTCCCCTATAAAGAGCTCCATTGAGGGCCTCCAGGACATTATAAAAGAGTACGAAAAGATACAGGTCGAAGAAAAGCTCTTCCCGCTGCTGCCTGCTTCATGGCACGAGGAAATAAGGTATTTTATCGAAGACGAGTTTGAGAACAAGATAATCAGGGACGAGGTGGTTATCAAAGGCGTCTCATGCGGTGAGATAAGTTCCATGTACAATAAAAACGAGTATTCACCCAAAGACGGAGAAATGTTAAAGGCCTGCGATCACCTGGCTGCATTCATAGAGGCTTCACTCTCGATCAAGCACGGGATCAAGTCCCGCCCGCTTATAGACGGCAAGGCGAGCCTGTATGAAATGTATAAAACTAAGGTCATTGCAGGGATCAATTTTGGACAGATATTCGATTATTTCAAGGATTGAAAGACCAATAATTTCATGAAAAAATTCTCATGGCTTCTTGAAGCAGCCCTTTTTATAATACTCTCTCTCCCCTTCGCAATCCTCCCTTACAAGGTCTCCTTAAATGTCGGGGCAATGCTCGGAACCGCGCTTTTTCATGTCTGGGGCAGCAGGAGAAAAATAGCCGTAGATAATATTGAAAAATCAGTAAGGCTCGGGGCGATTAAAATTGACGGTTCTCCTGAGAAAACAGCAAAAGAGAGCCTTGATAACCTGGGCAGATCATTTGCCGAACTGGTAAAAATGTATTACGGCCTTGCAGATAAGATAATAGGCGATGTTGAAGTGAACGGGATTGATAACTTCCTGCAGGCAAAAGCAAAGGGCAAGGGTGTTATTACCATTACCGGACACTGCGGTAACTGGGAATTGCTGGCAACCGCCTTTGGCGTCAGGGTCGCCACTGCCGCAGGTGTTGCACGGGCGCAGAACAATCCGTACCTGAACAAGATCATTGAGAACGCAAGGGCAAGATATGGCAACAGCCTCATTTACAAAAAAGGCGCCCTGAAAGGGATACTGACAGAATTAAAGAAAAAGAACGTGGTCGGCATCCTGATGGACCAGTCTGTGGTAAAAGATGAAGGGTTTATTATAGATTTCCTCGGAAGGGGCGCCTGGACAACAAAGATGCCTGCCCTTATAGCGAGGAAAACAGGCGCACCAGTGGTCCCTGTCTTCCTGCACAGGGACGGCAACAGGCATGTCATGACCATATACCCGGAAATCAAATTATCAGAGAATGCAGACGCGGAAAAGGCGCTGATTGAGGACACAAAAAGGTTTTCCGGGTTTATCGAAGACTACATCAGACAACACCCTGAGGAGTGGCTCTGGATCCACAGGAAATGGAAGCGGGTGGATTAAGAATCAGAATAAGTATCCGATAACTAAGCATGGACAGGTTAGACGGATACAGGAAAATACACAGGAAGGCGTCAGAAAGCAAAAAATGCCCCCATTTGATCAAATGGCTGACCTCTGCCTGCAAGGCCGCTGATACACATTACAGCCCCAGCCGTTTCCAGCTCGATGAGTACTGCAGGACAAAAGATTACAGGAAGTGCCCTTTTTTCCTTAAAGTAAACGAATACGAAACAGCTGACCTCGTTACTTAGAGGACCGGCATTCGAGCCCTGCCTTCAGGTTATCAAGATCGCGCTTAAGAATATCCAGGAAAGAAACCCCCTTTTCAAATTCGTCTTTTGACAGATTATGGGCCGCATTAAGCAGCAGCATTTTAGCGCTGGTTTCGCCGGCTATGGTTTCGGCTATCTTTGAGCTGGTCAATTCCTCGTAGAAAATATATTTGATCCTGTTTTTCCTGATCTGTTTTACCAGTCTGACCAAATCTTTGGCTGTGGGCTCTGAGTCCGGCGATACGCCCTGGGCCGCAAGATATTTCAGGCCGTAGCGATTTGCCAGGTACCCGAAAGCGTAATGTCCACCGTATACTATTTCCCTGTTTTGGCAGCCGGCAAGAGTGGTCTTAAAGGCAGAGTCCAATTCCGTCAGCTTGTTGCTGTAAGCGTCGGTTTTCTGTTCATAAAAAACTTTGTTGGTGCTGTCTTTTACCTGGAAGGCCTGCGCGATGTTCCTGACCATGGTTTTTGCATTGTCAAAATCAAGCCAGATATGGGGATCAAGAGATCCGGCTGGTTCGTCTGCGTCATGGAACTGACTGAGTATCATTTTTGTGCCCTGGCTTGCGTCTATTACAATAAGTTTTTTGTTAGCAGTGCTTTTGATGATGCCTTCAGCCCAGGGTTCCATAAATTTTCCGGTATAGATAAAAATATCTGCCTCGCTGACCTTGATAATGTCGCCGGGTTTGGGCTCAAACGAATGGGCCTCCACACCCGGAGGCAGCAGCAGGGAGACCTCCGCTTTGTCTCCCCCGATATTTCTGGCCATATCATAGAGAGGGAAGAGTGTGGCGACGACCCTGATTTTATGCTGTCCTTGTTCGGTTGATTTGCTGGCCTGCTTGCAGGAACTGAATGCCGCAAGAAGAGAGATTAAACAGACAACGACAATAACAACCCTCACAACTGATTTTGTTTTCATGCTTTGTCCTTAACTACCCATGAAGAATATTTTTTTGAAAGACAGGGTGATGGTAAAAATTACGACATTGACCATAACTATAGTTGCGCCTGCAGGTAAATCAAGGAAAAAGGACACGGTGATCCCGACGAGGACAGAAATGAGGGCAGCTATTATGGAAATAAGCATTGCGACCCTGAACCCCTTGGCGAGTTGCAGGGACGTAACCGCGGGCAGGATCAGCAGGGCTGAAACCAGCATAACTCCGACCACCTTAACGGCCAGCACAACCGTAATGGCGGTGATAAAAGTAAGCATGAGATTTATGCGTTCTGTTTTAATGCCGGTAATTTTGGCGTATTCTTCATCAAAGGTAGCGGAAAACAGATCATTATAATGCAAAATAATAACCAGCATCACAGCCAGGGACAGACCCAGAGACAGGTATACTTCCTGATTGCTGATGGCCAGAATATTGCCGAACAGATAGCTGAACAGATCAGCATTGAACCCTTTTGACAGGCCGGCAAGGATGACACCCCCGGCAATGCCGAAGGATGAAACTATGCCGATAGCAGCGTCGCCGTACATTTTTGCCTTTTCGGTGAGTTTTAAGATGAAGTAGGAAGCGATAAGGACTACCGGGACCGCGACATAGAATGGATAAAATCCGAAAAACAGTCCGAGGGCAATGGCCCCGAAACTGACATGGGAAAGGCCGTCGCTGATGAGCGATAATTTCCTCAGGACCAGGAAAAGCCCGAGCATGGCGCAGAGCACTGCGATGAGCGACCCGGCCAGATATGCCCTCTGGATAAATGTGTAATTAAGAAAATCAAGTGCAATCATAATTATGTGTGCTGATGACAAATTAAGTGTTGTGAGAAATGACCGAAATACCTGGTCATTTCCTCTGAACTGCAGAAGTCGGCAAAGTACCCGTAGAAAATGACCTTTTTATCCAAATACAGGAGTTTGTTGGCATATTGCCCGATTTGAGCAGTGTCGTGAGTAATGAGGATAATCGTGGTCCCCTGGTCGTGATTCAGCTTTTTAATAAGCTCGAAGAAACTTTCGCGCGACAATGGGTCCAGGGCAGTGCTGGGCTCATCCAGTATAAGCAACGAGGGGTTGGAAACCAGGGACCGTGCCAGGAACACCCGCTGCTGCTGGCCGCCCGAAAGCTCTCCGACCAGTTTATCTTTAAGGTCTGAGATATCCATGAGTTCAAGCGTCCGCGTGATTTTGGCCGTGTCATTCCTGTTGAATTGTTTCGGAAACTGTTTTTGAGACAACAATCCCAACGCTACTACTTCTTTTACAGTGGCAGGGAAAAGAGGATTAAAAGCATTTACTCTCTGGGCCAGATAGCCTATACGGTCCCAGTCGCCAAACCCTTTCATGTCCTGCCCGAACAGTTCCGCAGTGCCGCTGTATTTACCCGCTAATCCAAGGACTGCTTTGATGAGAGTTGTTTTGCCGCCTCCGTTGGGTCCGGCCAGGGCGATATAATCGCCGCTTTCAACGTCAAAGGTTATACCCGAGAGCACTTCAACCGGTCCGTAACTGAAACAAAGCTTATTTATAGATAGAATAGGGGTCATGCTGTACATTGATATTAATGCAACAGTGTCCGGAAGAGCAACTACTCAAGCCATATATTCAATACCTGTTTCAGAAACCTGAGGGCTTCCAGAGACGCCTGCCGTTTTATCTCCTCTCTATCTCCGGAAAATTTAAGGCCCTGGGATTCTATGCGGTCTTTTACAGCGGCAGCAATGAAGACAAGGCCCACGTCCTTGTCCTCCATCCTTTCGGGACCAGCGACGCCTGTAACGGAAAGGGCCACATCTGTACGCCCTATCTCTTTCACACCTTCGGCCATGGCTATTGCCGTTTCCTCGCTCACCATCCCGTGCTTCTTAATAATCGAGGGACTTATCCCAAGGACCGCTCTTTTTGATTCCTCGGAATAGCCCACCACTGAAAGCTTAAAGAACTTTGAGGCACCCGGTAAATTTGTAATGGCATTCGATAAAAACCCTCCCGTACAAGACTCAGCAACTCCAAGCGTGAGCTTATAGACCGAAAGTTTGTCCGCAATTTCCCTGACTGCTGCCAGAAGCTCATTATCCATGTTATTGTCCAGCCTCCTTTGAACCCATACGCTGATGATGTTAAAGCATATCAAAAAATCGTGCCAAAAGAAAGCTGCTGTACGCCTTCCACGAAAATTTGCAACATTGCAGCCCCAAATGTTATATGTATAACGTGGACAACAGGAAAATACTCGCAGTGCACGAGGGCCTATGAAAAAGGGCATCTTCAGACGGATCTTTCTGACATACGCATTTTTAATGGTCTTGGCTGTGTTATCTATGGAGCTTTACATCACCAATGCCGTCAGGGAAGACCATTTGGATACTTTAAAGGACGACCTTTCAATACAGGCAACCCTAATCTCTAACACCCTGTCTTTCAACCATTCTTCCAGCCACGCCGGCCTGGACAAGGTCTGCAGGCAATTAAAGGAAATTACCGGCGCAAGGGTGACTGTAATTGCGCTTGACGGAAGGGTCCTTGGTGATTCTGACACGGACTCGTCTCTGATGGACAATCACGCGAACAGGACGGAGCTCAGGCAGGCCCTTCTCTATGCAGCCGGTGCAGCCGTAAGATACAGCAATACCTTGAAATATGATTTTCTTTATGTGGCAAAAAAGGCCGTAAAAAATCAAAGGACAGAGGGGTTCATACGGCTCGCTGTACCGCTTAAAGACATAGATAACGCCATAAATTTGCTCAGGATAAAGATCATCGTGATAGTGAGCCTGGTATTACTGGCAACTGGCGCCTTCTCAATATGGCAGACCGATCATTTAAGGCGGCTGCTCAGGCAGATTATGGACTTCTCCAAATCGCTTGCACAGGGGAAGATTGACGGGAGGCTTTTCCTGGAAAGCGGAGCGGAATTCGATGAGATTGCAGGGAACCTCAATACCATGTCCGTGACCCTTCAGGGCATGATGGCCCAGATCGAGGAAGAGAAAAACCAGTTAAACGTTATACTCAAAAGCATACCTGACGCCCTCCTGATAATAGATTCCAGGGGCACTGTCATAATTTCAAGTTCTTCTTCCAGGGAATTCTTCGGCGACAGTCCTTTGAAAGGACGGCAGTTTGCAGAGATAGTAAGGAGCCCTGAATTCGCCACCCTGATGGACGAGGTACGCAAAGACCTTTTGTCAGGAATGACGGAATTCAGTCTTGCTTATCCTGATGAAAGGTATATAGTAGTCAGAGTATCGCCGCTTTTTTACAGGGACAGGGAACTTTCAGGTTTTGTCGCTATCTTCCATGACATAACTATGCTGAAGAGGCTTGAATTAGTGAGGAAAGATTTCGTAGCCAATGTATCTCACGAGATCAAGACGCCTGTTACCGCGATAAGGGGTTTTGCCGACACTCTCCTGGAAGGCGCGCTTGACGACAGGGAGAACGCGGTCAGATTTCTTCAGACCATCAAGTCCAACAGCGAGCGGATAAACAGCCTTGTGGATGACCTTATGACTATCTCTAAAATTGAATTGGGAGTAATAAGGGTCGAGAAGGCATTAATAAATATGGAAGACGTTGTTGAAAGTGTTTCAGCGTTGCTGGGCAGCAAGGCCTCTGAAAAGGGCCTGTACCTGAGACCATCCATCAAGTCAGGGCTGAAAGAGATCAGCGCAGACAAAAACAGGCTTTCACAGATATTTATAAACCTCGTAGATAATGCCCTCAAGTTCACCGAGACAGGCGGCGTCACCTTCGGCATTGCCGAAGAAGGCGGCAGGCCCTTTTTGTTCGTTGAAGATACGGGTATAGGCATTCCGGAAAAACACCTGCCGAGACTCGGGGAGAGGTTTTACAGGGTTGACCCCGCCCGCTCAAGAAAGATGGGAGGCACCGGCCTCGGCCTCGCAATCGTCAAACACCTCGTCAAGGCCCACGGGTGGGAAATGAAGATAGAGAGCACCCCCGGCAAAGGCACACGGGTAAATATCCTTAATGTGTAGTTGACACTACCTGATCTGACGCTCAATGCGCTATCATCTCAATTTTCTCTTAAACAAGCTATGGGGCCGGACGTGTGGTAAAATTATCCTAAAACATGTTGAGGTGGCAAAATGGAATGGAATGATAGCCTGTCAGTCGGCTTTGAACGGATGGATACTGAACATAAAGAGCTTTTCAGAAAAATAGAAGAGCTCGTCGCTGCGATAAACCAGCATACGTGCAAGTATAAAATAACCGACGTAATCAAATTTCTGGAAGACTATGCGAAAGACCATTTTGCTATGGAAGAAGACTATATGAAACAACTTGGGTATCCGGAGTATAGCCAGCATAAAGCGGAACACGAGAATTTTGTGGTTTCCTTGTCTGAGTTGAAGGAGGACCTCCGGAAAATAAAGGATTCCGGCTCACATGCCGGCTCTTATGAGCTGTCTGTGGCTACCGACCAGGTGCTTGTGGACTGGCTCCTTGACCATATTGCCAAAGTGGACAGGAAACTTGCGGGGTTCCTGCGTAAAACGTCCCGCCCTGTATGATCGGTAAGTATTGAAGCGCGCCTTTTCCATACTTATGTTCAGCCCTCGCCTTGATCTATACCAATAGATATTATAAGATAATATAAAATAGCTTTGGTGGAGGTTATATTATGCCAAAAAATACGAGTGTTACGTTAGGTGACCACTATGAAAAATTCATTACTCAGCAAGTTGCCGAGGGCCGATTTGGTTCAACGAGCGAAGCGATACGGGCCGGGCTAAGGCTCCTGGAGGAACGGGAAACTAAACTCTCTTTGCTGCGCCTGGCGCTTATAGAGGGAGAGGAGAGCGGCACGGCTGATTATTCCCTTAAAGGGTTAATTGATGAACTTGACGGCGAAAGTCTTAACTGATGCCCTCTTTTACCCTTACCAACCTGGCGAAGGCCGATTTGAAAGAGATTGGCCGCTACACGCAAGAGCACTGGGGTCGCGAACAGCGCGATCTGTACCTAAAAATGCTGGATGTTTCATTTCAACAACTGGCTGACAATCCACTCAAAGGTAAGGATTGCAGCGATATTCGAAATGGATATTGCAGGTATAGCGCAGGCAGTCACGTTATTTTCTATCGCCAACAGTCAAGTGATACGATAGAGGTCGTCCGTATCCTGCACGGGCGCATGAATATTTCAACGCGGCTTTCCATTCCATAAAATGCGAGGTGAGGCAAGGCACCGATTGTTTGACTGCCTATTGTAATTATTTTAAAGACCATCCATCCTAATATTTGATATCAGCTTCTCACAGTAATTGTTATCCCAAAGATGACCCTATGCACTGAGCGTTTCTATAGGTAATTACCGTTTGGAAGCAATTCGACACTTTGCCAAATGCCATAATGCAAAGCTCGATTTTGTGTGATTAATTTTATGGCATAATAAGTCATGGCGAAAAAGAGGCATCATTATATCCCTGAGTTCTATCTAAAAGGATTTGCTGATCCATATAAAGAATGCATTTGGGTTTATGAGAAAGGCAACTCCAATATTTTTAGTTCTTCTCCTAAAAATATTGCTATCGAGAAACATTATTATTCTTTTACAAAAGAAGACGGGAGTAAGGATACTGACAGCTTTGAAAACTTATTCGCCGAGATTGAAAGCAACGCTGCACCTATTTTTATGCAAATACATGACAAGAATAAATTAACTGAGGAAGACAAAGCTCATGTAGCACTTTTTCTTGCATCTATGCTTCTTAGAGTACCTAATCATAGGAAAAACATTGAAAATGCTCATGCAGAAATTATAAAGAGATTCACCAAAACATGGGCTTCAAACACCAAAGGATTTGAAGCTTCTCTAAGAAAATATGAACAAGAAACAGGTAATAAGATAGATATACCAGTTAAGGACTTGCAAGAGTTTGCAGCAGATGAGAATCGTTATGACATTGCAGTAAATCCTCAGTTTAGTTTAGGCATGATAAAAAGTGTGCCTGAAATTGCAAATATTCTTCGTAATATGACCTAGTTATTTTTATCTGCAACAGATGATTACAAGTTTGTCACATCAGATAATCCCTTATACTATGATGACCCAACATATGACCCCAAATCATTTGGGGGCGTTGGATTAATAAACAAAAATGTTGAAATCACGTTTCCAATATCTAAAAACATAGCGTTACTTGCAACATGGAAGAAGTTTAACGATAGTTACCAAAAATCTAACAATTCAATTGTTAAACAGATGAATAATCGGACAATTTCCTCGGCCTTAAGATATGTGTACGCTTCAAATAAAGCGGAGGGACTAAATAGAATTATTCAGAAATTTAAGAACAGTGCTCCAATAATTAAAATAGGCTGAATTTCAAAACTGTGGGGGCAGGTTTAGCATTATGGCATTTGATGGAGATTTAGAGTCGAATAGTATTAGGCCACTGACCTTGAATTGACCTGCAACTGGCCACAAGGAAAGTTTCTTCCAGAAATTAACGCGTTATTAAAATATTGCGGCAATGAAAACTATGACGCTTGTCCGATATTCAGGACATGTCAAGAATTTTGTGTAAACGCCTCTTTGGGTAGTTTTCATGCCAAGGGCATTCTTCCTCGATATTCATCGGTCAAATAATTAACAGCGGGATTCAACTGGTTAACAAGCATACAGTTATTCCTTCATTCCCTCCAGCCATCCTTCTACCTTTGCCTTGATCATGTCCCTTATGTCCCTTGTCCTGCTCAATTTCTCATCATACCCGCCTTTAAGGGCTGAAGGGTCTTCAAAGCCCCAGTGCATTCTTTTGCTTTGGCCAGGGAAAAACGGACACCGTTCAGCGCTTGTCTCATCGCAGACGGTAATCACATAGTCAAACGCTTTTTTCTTCTCGATAAATTCGAGGACGCTTTTTGTTCTGTTTTTTGATATATCAATGCCGACTTCTTTCATGACTTCAACCACGAGGGGGTTTAAAGGGCCAGGCTCAATGCCGGCGCTTTCAGCCTCAAACTTACCATTGCCGAGCACATTCAAAAAAGTTTCGGCCATCTGACTGCGGGCGCTGTTATGTATGCAAACGAACAGGACGTTTATTTTTTCCATTTTTATCTCCATAAAGATTATATTCGGGAATAAACATTTTTGGATAGTGGACTGATATTGCCAAAGTGGACAGGAAACTTGCGGCGTTCCTGCGTAAAACGCCCCAGCCTTAATACCCTCCTGACAATGAAGGCTTCCTCCCTTTTAACTTTTTATCAAAAAGTCACCTGTCCGTCATAATCCTGTAACATCCTCCCTTTATACTAAAAGCATATTAAAGTTTCCAAAAGAAAGGAGGAAGTTTTATGAAATGCAGATACCTTAATCAGTACAGCCCTTCCGGATTTAAATGGTCCATCTCATCATGTTTGGCAAATGACAGGCCTTACCTGCCGAGCATTTACGAGCTGGACAGTTTCTGCAAGGACAGCGAACACAATAATTGCCCCGTACTTCAGAAAGGGACATGTTCGTTTAACAACGCTGCACTTGCTGGCTCTGTAAATTAACCGGGGAGGTTATTAATGAGAACGCGATTAAAATGGGCATTGGAGGACGAGGGTAAAGCCTATGCCTCAGCAAGTCATAGAAACGACAGGCAGGCGATATTTGACCTGCTTGATGGCAATGCGCTTACTGTCCACTTCCAGCCCATATTTTCTGCAAAAGACGGCTCTGTTTACGGGTATGAGGCGTTAACAAGGATAATCGGGGAGAATCCTTTTAATAACATTGAAGAATTATTTCAAAAGGCGATACTCACAAACACCATATCCTCTTTTGATGTCAGGTGCAGGGAAAATGCGATCAGGCTTGCAGCCACCAACGGTATAAACCAAAGGGACTCGTATTTGTTCGTCAATATCTGCCCTGAAGCGATGATGGACCCGTCCCACATGGCAGGTATAACTGATGAGATTGCGGAAGAATGCGGGATATCAAAAGACAAGATCATCCTGGAGATAACTGAAGAGAGCGCTATCTACAACTACGACATTTTCACGCAGGCGATATCATGTTACAAGGAAAGGGGATATAGAATAGCGATAGATGACTTCGGCGCAGGTCACGGAGGTCTAAAAATGCTTTCAATTATCGAGCCCGACTTCGTGAAGATAGACAGGCATTTCATATCAAACATCGACAAGGCCATCATCAAATCCAACCTTGTTGATTCCATCTCGACGGCATGCCATAGAATGGGGATAAAGGTCATAGCCGAAGGGATTGAAACAGAAGAAGAACTCAAGGTTGTCCTGAATATGGGCATTGACCTGCTTCAGGGATATTATCTCTACAGGCCCTCGCCGCTTCTCAACGGCGACGGGGTGCAGATCCCTGTATTGCGGGCGAAAAAAGCCAATTGCTGTGCAACTGCCAATGAAGAACAATGTTTTATCGGCGACATCGCACATGAAGTAGGACCGATACCCCCCTCATCCGACATCGTGTTCGCATTCAACAGGTTCATCAATGACCCCGAATTAAGGGGCCTCCCGGTGGTCGAGGGCGAAAGGGTGCTTGGCATGCTCCACAGGAACAGGTTCCTTGAAAACCGGATCCTCGGGAAGCTGGGGTATGGTTTCGCGCTCAACACAAACAAGACCATCTCCGCACTCATGGAACAGCAGTTCATGATGGTTGAGGCGAATACGGCGCTGGAAGACGTGGCCCAGAGGATACTTTCAAGGAAGGCCGATTTCCTCTACGACGATATCTGCGTGACGAAGAACGGGAAATATTTCGGCACAATACCGATCTATGCGCTGCTTGACGCAATTACCGAAAAGAGCCTGCTGCTCGCAAAAGGCTCCAATCCCCTTTCCGGGCTTCCGGGCAATGAATTCATACAGCGTGAGATAGAAAAGAAACTCTCCCAGAATATGCACTTTGACGTCTGTTATGTTGACATCGACAACTTCAAGCCCTATAACGACCACTACGGCTTCGGGAAAGGCGATATCGTGATAAAGAGCATCGCCCGCGTTCTGGAAGACAATGTAAAATCCTTTGGGGATGATGGTTTTAATTTTGTCGGGCACATCGGTGGGGACGATTTCATAGTCATTACACGCCCTCATCTCTCAGCGCCGGGATGTGCGAAGATAATATCCGATTTTGAAGCTTATCTGCCGGAATTGCACGGTATGGAAGATTATAAAACCGGGACTTATATCTCAAAAAACAGGAAGGGAGACAAGGAGACCTTTGGCCTGCTCTCACTTTCCATCGGGATTGTAAGCACCGAAATCTACAAGATCGAGTCTTACGCACAGCTTGCTTCTATAGCAATGGAAGTCAAAAAAGCCGCAAAGGCCATAACAGGATCATCCATCGTAAGGGACAGAAGGATGATGGGATGAGTTTCCTATGGGGAGTCGCCACTTCGGCCTTCCAGCTTGAAGGCTCCCCCCATGCGGACTGGACATCGTGGGACGAGATATTGCGCGACAGACCAGATGTTACTAATCATTACGAGTTGTACAAGGACGACCTGATATTATTGAAGGACCTCGGGGTCAACGCGTACCGCTTCTCTGTCGAATGGAGCAGGATACAGCCGAGGGAAAATGCCTGGGATGACGCAGCTGTAGCCCACTATCAGGAGATAATAGATATACTGATCAAAAATGGGATCGAGCCTATGGTCACGCTGCACCATTTCACCTGCCCTCTCTGGTTTATCAAGAAATATCCATGGCATGAGAACGCCTCTGTCGAAAAGTTTTCAGCTTTTGTGAAAAGAATAGTTTCGGAATTAAGAGGGGTAAAGTACTGGATTACTTTTAACGAGCCTTATGTGCTGATATTAGCCGGATATTTTGAGGGATGCACACCTCCGGGGATCAGAGACGTTTCACTGGGAATAAAGGCGTTAAGAAACATTCTTACCTCTCACGGTAATGCGTATGACATCATACATGAAAAATATCCTGACGCCATGGTGAGCGTGGCGCATAACATGGCCGCCCTTGCACCTTGGAAACGCTGGAACCCCTTGGACAGGCTACTTTCCAGGGTCGCAAAATATTTTTATAACCACTCCCTGCTGGACGCCTTTTTAACAGGCCGTCTCAGTATCAGGTTCCCTTTTAAAAAGGAGATTGAAATTAACGTCCCTATCAGAAACAAGCTGGACTTCTTCGGCGTCAACTATTACACGAGATTGCATATGCGGTTCAACCCCTTCAAGAAGCTGGGCGTGGAAATGAGACACATGGACATAGACGGATACGGACTGACCGACATGGGGTGGGAGATCCACCCGCGCGGTCTTGAAAAAGTACTGCGCTATGCATCGAAACTGAACGTGCCGCTGATAATTACAGAGAACGGCATTGCCACGCGCGACAGCGAGAGGAAAATAGAATTCATGAAAAAGCATGTGGACGTAATCGAAAAATGCATAAGGGACGGCCTCGATGTCAGGGGATATTTCTACTGGTCGCTCATAGACAACTATGAATGGCTCCAGGGGCTTGACGCAAGGTTCGGGCTTTACAGGGTCGATTTCGACACGCTTGAGCGCAAGCCCACCAATGCTGCGGCATATTATTCTTACCTCATAAAGAGTAGAAAATTCTCATCGTAACTTTTAATCCCGCCTCAATGAGACGACTTTGACAATCCGTGATTGCTTACTCCTTCATTTCCTTCAGCCATTCTTTAATTTTTGCTTTGATCGAGTCCCTGATAATTCTTGTCTGCTGCAATTTTTCTTCATACGTCCCTTCCAGGGCTGAGGGATCGGGAAAACTCCAGTGGAGCCTTTTGGCATGTCCCGGAAAGATCGGGCATCTTTCAGCGCCTGCTTCGTCGCAGACCGTTATAACGTAATGAAACAGTTGGCCGCTCTTATATAGATCAAAGGTGCTCCGGGTCTTTTTGCCTGAAATATCGATACCTGCTTCACGCATCGCGTCAATAACAATGGGATTGAGGGTGCCGGGTTCAAGCCCTGCGCTCTCCGCCTCAAACCTGCCTCCGCCGAGTTTATTAAGAAATGCCTCTGCCATCTGGCTCCGGGCACTGTTATGCACGCATACAAAAAGGACTTTTATACTTTTCATTCCATTTCTCCGTTAAATATCGTCAAGCTATAGCTTCCGACAGCCCATGGCTGATATTGACCGGCGTCATTTTTTTCCCGAGCCTTTGCGAAACAGTCCTTGTCTGCCTGAACTGGTCAGCGAAAGAGCGGTCTATTTTCAGCACCCCGGCAAAATCAACAATCACATGGTCGATATTGCTCAAGGCTATTAAAAGGGCCTTTTCGTCTCCCTTATATTATGGCCGGTGAGTTCTCCATAGAGCCTTAAAAGGCCGATTTGCATTAATCAAACGTCACGTCTTGCCTCCTTTCTTTTATTGCCTGCTTTTCTTGAAAGATTATGCTGCACCTGCTTGTTTATTAAGAATACCAAACGAATGTTACAAGGTCATGGCATGAATGTTAAATTTAACGGTCTCGTAAAAAGTCCATATGCGGCGTTGCGCTGCATTCTTCGTCACTGCTGCGTGCTTAAGGCACCTACTTCTGGTACACGTAAGTACGCCTCATTTCTCAGAATTTACGTGCCTTGCCTCTGGATCTTTTTACGAGACCGTCTGTTTTTAGACCTTTTAAGAGTCCGTCAAGGACATTCTCCCTAACCCTTTGAGCAGGAGTGCGGTGATAACTACGAACCTCGTGAAATAGACATTGTGGGTTTTATCGAAAACGTGCTTTCAAATCCGCAAATACTTGCAATGCTCAACAACGGGACCGTTCAAAAAGTTTGAATTCAGCATTTCGGCACCGCTACAACATCAACTTGAAACTAAATCCCGAATAGCATTTGAACGCCTGGGGCAAGTGGGTCACCTCGTCTGGTACCGCCTGATATAGCAGTCTCTGCGCCATGCCGCAAAAGATAACTGTTTCATCAAAACTGGACCACCTTTAATCCCAAGGCCTTTGCCCCTTTAGCCATGACGTCGTCAGAGGTTGCAAGGATATCGGTCGAAAGCTCATTTGCGATCATGAGGTGCAAAGCATCGAGGGTCCTCACCGGAATATCGGAAAGAAGTGACATAAGATTTACAGTGCCTGCCGCTAAATCAGCAGGGAATGGGTGACAGATGAGAAATCTCCGACGGATGTCTTCCTGAAAGGTTGAGAATATCTCCATCTCTATCTTGGCTGTTATGTTCTTTTCTCTCCTGCGTCGGGCAAGAAGACAGCGCATCTCGACAACTGTAAGATCACTTATGGAAACAGGGCCATGCTGCTGTATGTATTTTTCAACGTCATCAGACTTGGATTCATTAATGTACCATTTTGCAAGAGAGCTTGTGTCGAAATAGATGATGCTGCTCATCGTGCATCTCTGTCCTCACGGACCACTTTTTCGCTGCCTTTCTTCATGAGGGGCATCTTCTTGCGAAGGTCCCTGTGAGACGGAATGGACACGCTCTTATTAAGTTGAATGACACGGGCAACAGCACGGCCCCTTTTTGTGATGGTAATCTCTCCCTCGGCCTCCAGGATATTATCCAGGTGAGACAGTGCCTGTCTGGCTTGGCGGATAGTAAGCTGTTTCATAAAACATCCTCCCTGATCACAGATTGTCTATTACTGTGACACATTATATGATAATTGTAGCACAAGCTGTGTATTTTATTGCATCGTCTTAGAAACAAGTTCGATGTCCCAGGTAAATCCGCTAAGTCTCTCTGAAGTTTTGCAGGCCCATGGGCACCACGGCTTTTCTTATGAGCCGCCTTAATCGCTATCTCCAGTACTGTTTCCTCCTGAAACTCTCTTTTGAACTTACCGCTTAGAATCCTTTCAATTGCCATTTCGACACCTCCGTATTAGTTATTTTAACTCCTGCTTTGGTGTCCGGTTTTTTAATCATGCCTCATACGGCCTCAAACCACTCGGCATTTTCATTGTAACAGAGATTTAATCCCGCCTTAATAATCATGTAACCGGCAGGGCTTATCATAAAAGTACGATGCTGTTGTGTGATTTTCATATCCACACCAAGTACTCCGATGGTTCGGTGGAGTTGAGAAGGGTCGTTGATCTTTACGGCCAGGCAGGGTTCGATGTAATAGCCATCACGGACCATGTAGTAAACGGGGACACCCCCATAGGCAAAATGGCCCATAGGCTAAGGCTCTCAGTGAATGCGGACAATTTCGACGACTATATGGCGGATATCCTCGGAGAAGCTGAAAGGGCGCTGGACAAATACGGGATGCTTGTTATCCCCGGGGTCGAAATAAGCAAAAACTATCTGTCCTCCGGCAAGTCCGCCCATATCCTGCTCGTTGACATAAAAGCATTTGTACCTGCCTGCTGGGACTACGAAAAAATATTCCTTGAAGCCAAGCAACAGGAATCCCTTATCGTGGCCTGTCATCCTCATCACACACCAGCCATGACCGACAAAGAGACCCTCTTTCTCTGGAACAACAGGGACAAGTATGGGCGATACATAGATGCATGGGAGATAGCTAACAGGGACGATGTATTTAATGTCATCAGCCTCAAGAAATATCCGTATATAGCAAACAGCGACTTTCATAAAACAAGACACCTGTATTCATGGAAGACACTTCTCAATTGCAGCAAGGACGTAGGGTCAGTGAAGAATTGTATAAAACATAACAAAGGCGTTGCTATAACGCTTTTCAGAAATTAAAGGAGGAAACATGGTGATGTTCTGGATTATTGCAGGAGTTGCGGTCTTTGGTCTGATAGGATACGGGCTCCAAATATGGGCGGTACGCTCAACACTAAAGACATGCAAAGGCACAGAAGAGCATGAAAAACCTGCTATCTCGATTCTCAAGCCGCTTAAAGGGCTGGATGATAATCTTTTCGACAACCTTGAAAGCTTCTGTCTGCTCGATTATCCGGAATATGAAATCATATTTTCACTCCAGGACCACAATGATCTTGCGTATAAAGTTGTAAAAAAAATAAAGGACAAATATCCGGATAAAGACATCTCTGTCCTGGTCGAAAGATGCAATGACGGGCTGAACCCGAAGGTCAATAACCTCATCCCGGCATATGCTGCTTCAAAATATGAGTTGGTCCTCATAAGCGACAGCAATGTTATGGTCGGCCAGGATTATCTTAAAGAAATAGCAAGGCACATGGGGGACCCTGATGTCGGTCTGGTCAGCAATCTGATAAAGGGCACGGGCGGTTCCAGCATAGGCTCAATATTTGAAAACCTCCACCTTAATTCCTTTATCGTCGGGAGCGTATGTTTCCTCGACAGGTTCCTGAAGATGCCGTGCGTAATCGGCAAATCCATGCTCATGAGAAAGAGCGCCCTCGATGCAATCGGCGGATTTAAGGCGGTAAAAGACTTTCTTGCCGAGGACTATGTTATAGGCGACAGGATAAACAAAAGCGGCAGAAAAGTAGTGCTGTCGAACTATGCGATAAATAATGTCAACGAATACTGGGGACTCAAAAAATTCATCAACAGGCATACGAGATGGGGAAAGCTGAGGTGGAATATCGGCGGGATAAAGTATTTCTCGGAATTAATCAGCAACCCGGTATTCATATCATGTCTGCCCCTATTAATGACGGGACTGACAAAAGCAACCATGGCGCTGGCCTTGTCTGTAAGCCTGATTAAGGCTGCAGGAGACTTTTATCTCGGCAGGATGATGCAGAAGGACTCCGCGTCTTCGTTCAGTCCTGGTTACTATCTCTTGTCCCCGATAAAAGACCTTATCATAGGGGCCATATGGTTTGTGCCGATACTGTCCAGTACGGTCGTCTGGCGGGGGAACAGGTACATAATCGGCAAGGATTCAATGCTGTCTCCATGCGAAGACACAGGCGCATGGGCCTGGACATACAGGCTTGCCGGGGCCATTAAGGAAAGGTTTGCATGACGTGGAATTATTGAAAAAGGAGGTGTGAAATGAGTTTAATGACAGCAAGTGAATTAGCGTTGTGTCCTTACTGTGATGAGGGGACCGGGATATGCACGGCTTCGTGCTCGGCGATGCTGGTTGACGGCAGGATGAAGATGAAATATTGCGGCAACGAAGATTACGACGATTGCCCGATATTCCTGGTCAAGCAATTAACAGGGAGCTGAAAGCCCTGATATAACTGCATAAAAAAAATAAATGAATTTGTAACAATCCTGTAACATTCCATCTGTTATGCTAAAGACATAAAATACGACTGAAACTATGGAGGCGGTATGTATCGTGCAAGCAAACTTAAATGTCCGTATCTGGAAGGACACTCTGAAGGAGTCAGGTGCTGTGTCAAAAATGAATTTATCCGCAATATAGAAGAAGTTGATGTGAAATTGTGCCTTGGCAGGCATTATGAGGCGTGCCATATCTATTTCTTTAAATTGCAGAGCATTGTTTCTGAAGTGTCTTTAAGCGCAGCCTGAGCGGGCAGCTTTATAACAGGCTTTAAATTACACGGAGAATGCTGTTGCAGGCAGCTGTAACGGTTATCCCTTTATTCCCTCATCCGCTCTTTTACCCTTGTTCTGGTCCTGTCCCTGATGTCCCTTGTCCTTCTCAATTTCTCGTCAAATGTAACAGAATTTTAATTTCAGCGTAATAATCCCGTAACCGGCGAGTATTATAATTTAAGAAATCAGCGGTCACAATCTCCTGCTCTTAAAAATCAGGCAGGCATGTCAGGACATTTGTATGCATTAATCAAAGGAGGGACGCGTTATGAGGGGAGAAAAACAGAATGAGATGCAGGAAAAGGACTGGATGTTGCTGCTCTTTATTGCAAAGGACCTGACGGAAAGGGAAGAAGCAGATACAATGGTTATGGATCTCTGGGACAAGCTTGTTAATTACTGCCATACGAACCAATTAATATTTCAGGAAGAGGTCCGCGGGAACTGAAAGGAGGCGATGATCGTCATGAGGGCTTCAACAGAAAAAAGTAAAATAATTAAATGCCCGCATTTGGCAAGATGGGCCGCATCCAAATGTACTGCAGCCGGTGACCATTACTTGCCAAGCGCGTTCCAGCTTGGGGAATACTGCAAAAGCCCCGGCCATCGAAAATGCCCTTTTTATCTGGGGATGCTTGAATACAAAGAGGCCGCTCTTGCACCCTGTGCATAGGCTTTTGAAAAAAAGTCTCACCGGCAACTTTCTCCTTTCCTGTTGCATCATTGTGGCCCCAAATGGTATATGTATAATATGATTGCCAGGAAAATACTCGTGGTTGACGATGAGCCTGACCTCGTAGAGCTTGTTTCATATAATCTCAGGAAGGAAGGCTTTGATGTCTCGTCCGCATCCGACGGTGAAGAAGCGCTCAATAAAATCAGAAAAGAGAATTTCAACCTCATTGTCCTGGACCTTATGCTGCCGGGGATCCAGGGCATGGAACTCTGCCGCATGC
>Ga0209211_10003168_pt1 | contig 27167 bp, 18 predicted proteins | sample RifGroA2_FD_183992 | JGI IMG/M metagenome (GOLD analysis project Ga0209211, IMG submission 183992) | Groundwater microbial communities from Rifle, Colorado, USA - Groundwater A2 (SPAdes) (version 2) | ecosystem: Environmental > Aquatic > Deep subsurface > Groundwater | place: Rifle, Colorado...
TTTTCCTGATAATTCTTTAATTGAAACCGTTGCCCCGATAAGCTCTTCACCTGTTTTGGCATCTCTAATAGAACCGCTTATGGTATATTGTTGCTGAGCGCGTACGGAATCAAAGAAAAGCAGGAATATAAAAATGAAATAAATACTGTTTTTTATCATAATGTTTTTGTTTCGCTTTTTGATTTTATATTCATTTTATTTTATGTTAAAAAGAGATTTGAAATTTTACTTCTTAATTCAATCATGGTTTCATGTAGTAAACTAATTATTTCAAATTTACAAAAGATCAAAGAACAAAAATCTATTTACTTAATAAAAACTCAAAAGATATACTCATTAATTTCTCCTATAAATAGCTCTATTTTCAAATCGAGACTAATTCAAATGATTTCTCTTCAATGCTTACTTTACAGAAAACAGTTAATTATAATTACACCCAATATTTACAGTTCTTTGATTACTTGCAAACCTAATAAATCATCAATTTAGTATTATATGCAGAAGATTCTGAAACCACTCTTAAAATATACATTCCGCTTTGTAATTGTGATACATCTATCGATTTCTGCAAACTTCCATTGAAATTACTTTCAATATTTTCTTTGTAAACAAGCATGCCGTTTGTATTTACTATTTCAATCAGATATTTTTTTTCTTTTCCATTTTTAAAAATAACATTTATCACATTATCTGAAGGATTAGGAAAAACTGAAATACTGCTATTATTAAAAGGAACCATATTGACCGAAACATGTGGCCAGTTTATAGCAGAAAATGAAGGACGCATAAAATTGAAAGTACCAGTTCCATTTGGATATCTGCCATAAGTTGTATCTTGTTTTTGCTGTTGAAATGTAACCCCATCAATAACATTATTTCCAGAATATGATAAATAAACGGCTTCGCCCGAACCTGAAAGTTTAAAATTTGAATGTAAACCATGTTGGGTTGTTTCGTTATCAGCCCATATAATCAAATAACTATGAGCAGAAATACTGGTATCAGGAAAAGCCCATTTATTCAGATTGGAAACATTATCAGACAAATATTTTCCCAGCATATTTACACTACCTGACGAATTGTTATAGATTTCAATCCAGTCGTCGTATCCGTTGTTCTGATCGGGGATAAATGTTTTATTGATGGCCATTATTTCATTAATTACAATATCTGAAGGATTTGTGTTCTGAATCAGATGATATTCATATTCTGCTCTTTCTGGCGAAAACATTCCGGCTGTAACATTCTGTGCATATAAATAAAACTGCACTGAATTTCCTGTGGGTATTGATGCTCCAAAAATACTATCACCTGCAACTCCATCCTGATGATTCCCATCATCAAACATAGAAATTTTTGTAAATAAATCATTGGTAATATATCTGTATGCCAGAAAACAGGTATCTGCATTTGATACCTTTGCCGTAATCCATATTTCAAAGCTACTGCCAACAGGTGTATTTGTAACATCTGAAATAACTGGTTGGCCAAGAAATCCTGAAAACGTATTTAAATAATCTATCCTGGCTTCCATAAGATCTTTTATTCCCGGATAATCAATCATTGCGCTTACAGTAGTATCTATATTATTGGTAAAATCACTATATGAGTAAAATTTATTATAATCATTCTGAACGCAGCTGTCAATAGTTGCTTGTAATTGTTGTCCCCTTGTGTAATATTCACCTGAAACAAAATTTTCGTAAATAATTGTACGCATATGAGCCAAATACATTTTTTTCCACATAGGGTCCACTAATATTTTTTTGATTAGTGGACGTGGTGAGACCGAAAAAGTTAATAAGCCCAAAGGATTAAGAATTTTTGCTTTAGCAATGGTAATTCCTCCGCTGTATGCTGAAGTACCACCATCAGATAATCTAAAGCTACCAAATGACATATTCAAGTCCCACAAAACAGGGTTAAATATTTTATGATCGTCCATATACATATAATAGTTTTGGGCATAACCAATGTAACTATCCAGATTTACCAAAGAATAATCAAAAGCAAGCATCCATAAAGTGCGGTCAACATTCAGGATTTTTTCAATATTGCCGGTATTATTATTTAAAGTATCAATAAGATTAACCAGGTCTGTCCAGCCATAATCCGATTCCACGTCATAGTATGGTAAATAACAGGTAGTATCATAACAAGCAGTATCCGGTGTATAATATTGTAAGTTTGAATTAGAACCAAGAGGGTAAATTAAAGGATTTGGACTGCCCTTAATATAACAATTGTCTCTTGAACCAAAGTGAGTTTCAGCAAATCTTTTATCTACCGCTTCAACATTTGTATACAACCCCAGAAGGGTATCGTTAACATATACATATGCAAAATTTGCTTTTGAAGCAGGCATATATTTACGTGCAATTTCGTAAGACAACACTTCTCTTATAAATGAAGGATCGTGAATTACATTACTGAGTTTAAGCTTAATAATTCCGTAATAATCCTGATCTGCTTTTAAAAAATCAAGGTCAATATTTAGTGGATTTTTAACTCTTGTTGTATCAACAGAACTATATCCTTTATAACGTACACCTACACTATCCAGGTGAGTACCATCAATATTAATGCTTGCCATAAGCCGATCATCCTGTCCCAAAGAGAATAAACTATCGAGTAAGTGATCCCAATTGGGTTGTGAAAAATACAACTTCAATACACGGATAGCAGACGGATTATAAAAATCACTTTGTGCCTGAACTTTAACACTTAGAAATAATGCACTAAAAATTGTGATTAAAATATATATTTTCATCTTATCAAAAAATTATTTACTCTATAACAGTGTTGCCTTCTTTGTTATAACAATTCGATTAAAATACAGAGAATAAAAATATAATCCATTATTAAGTTTTGAAGTATCCCACTTAACTTCATGAAATCCTGCACTCATCGTTTTTTGTGAGACAATTTTATACGTATTACCAAGAATATCAGAAGCAGAAATATTTACCATTCCTTTAAAAGGCAAGTAAAATTTAATAACTGAGCCCAAGTAAACAGGGTTTGGATAGTTTTGAAATAATTCAGGTTTTTTAACATCGTACAAATAATTAGTATTAACTGATAAATGATTTGGAAAAATTGAAAAATGATCAATTAATGAGTCCGACTTATTACGAAATTCAAAATACATACTATCAGTATTTGTATTTGCCAGAACTGCACCATGGTTAATTACATCGCTAAATACACTGCCGGCAATGGGATTATAAACTGTATATAAAGTACCTCCACTCACACCACAAACAATAAAAGGGAAACTATCAATATACAAACGTTCGTAATCATGATCGTGTCCTGAAAAAACAATAGAAGCTCCCCATTGTTTAAAAGGCCATTGCATGTATGTTGTACTACCGTGCATTCCGGATGTAAATGCAGGCATATGAAAATACACCACATTATATAGCGAGGCAGAAACAGCTAAATGATCTCTTAACCAATGCGCCTGAACAGACGTGTCGTAAACACCATCAGGTTCATTTAAATTACAATTTATTGAGTAAAAATGAACATCTCCTTTTACAAAATCATAATAACGTTCATTGCCGGGTAAATTAAAATATTGAAGATAATTGTTTAATCCTGTTCCATCACAATCATGATTCCCAATACAAGGAAAAAACCTATTAACAGTATCACCTGTACCATAAACCCCGTTGTAAGGAAAAATAAAACTGCTGTAATATTGCCCTACCTGGTAATCAATTGAGGTTTGAGAACCATAATGATTATCTCCTGCTGTAATAATAAATTCGGGGCTCCAGCTTTTAACTAAAACAGATACTTCAAATGTATTTGATGTAGAACCATGTATATCACTTATAATGGCATATTTCTGAGCACTGACAAGGGAGACAAATAAAAAACACTCTGATAAAATAATAAAAATATATTTCTTCACTTTTAATTTGTTAATTTTATTTACAGAACAACAAGTTCAATAAATAATTCTATTTTCGAACCACCACTTTCTTACAGGTATTTCCAATTTTAATAAAGTATATTCCTTCTGATAGGTTTTTCACAGGGATAGTAATCTGCTCTGAACCATCAGCAATATCAAATTCTCCAATTTTTTGGCTCATCACATTAAAGAGTTCAACGGTTTTATTTAAAATATTTTCAGAAAACGTTATATTGATATACTCATTTGCAGGATTAGGAAAAACAGCATATGCTGTACTTTGTTCAATCTGATCAATACCTGAAGTATATGTACATTTAGAAAATCCCCCATCACAGACTGTTCCAATCCACATTGTTGCAGATGCTTCGGGAGTAACAAAGTAAATGCAATCAGTGGGAAGACCGTTGCTTGATGTATAAGATGTCCAAATTGAATTTTTCAACTTACTAATTCCGACATATGTAGCAAACCATGTACTGCCATCAGGTCCGCAGGCAATATAATTAATCCCATCTGCGATTAGTCCATCTGTCGTTGTAAATGTATTCCACGTGCTTCCATTAAACATTGTTACACCATAATCGCCGGAACCAATCCAGATATTGTTATTAATATCAACAGCAACACAACTAATATTGTTATCAATAAGCCCATCAGTAGTTGTATAAAGGGTCCATGTTGTGTCATCGTATTTTACAAGACCCTGATCGGTTCCAAACCATTTATTATTATTATTGTCTATAGCTACACATTGAACAACATTATAAGGTAATCCACTCGTTGAATCAGTATAATTTGTAAAAGTAGAAGAAGAATAATTATATTTTGAAATTCCTCCACCGGTTGCTACCCAAAGATTATCATTATGATCTACTGCCATACGATATATATTTGGATTAACTAATCCGACAGGCCATCCCCCGGGTAACGTATCATATGTGTATGTTGTCCAGTCTACTCCATCATATTTTGTAATACTTCCTTTAAACAAATAAGAAACAAAGTTTCCAATCCAGACATTGCCATGTGAATCCACATCAATATCCCTGATAAAATCATTATCACTTGTTGCTTCATCAATACTGGTATAATTACAAATCCAAATATCGGAACTATTAAATACAGATATTCCATAATTAGTACCCACCCATCTATTCCCACTTTGATCAACTGCAATAGTTTGAATATTATTATCTAACAAATTACCTCCTGTAGATACAACTGAGAAATTCGTAAAAGTTTGTGCAAACAATATATTTGTTGTTAAGGCTAAAACAATGATCAGTGATTTTGTCAGGGTTGTTTTCATAATATCTTTATTAAATTTTATTTAAGTAAATTTATTTTTTGACTTATTATTTTTTCTCCTGAAGTTAAAGTTAAAAAATACATTCCATCTTCATAGCCAGAAAGGTCTATAGAGATAGAATTTGTTATTTGTAAAACTGTTTTTCCACAACTATTATAAACAACAACTTTAAAATTACTAATATTTTCGAGAAAAGTTCCTTCAATTGTTAAATTACCATTAGTAGGATTCGGGAAAATGTTAAAAGTGTTATTATCTACAATTTCATTAATTCTGGTAGCTGTAACATTTATAGTTACAGAAGCAGTATCAGAACAACCTAGGCTGGTATTAGTAACAGTTACAATATAAGTTGTTGTAGTTGTTGGCGTTACTATTGCGCTGGATGTACTTTGACCTGACGACCATTCATAAGTATATGTGGGATTTGTTTCGGTTACTGAAGTAGCAGCAGAACTTATTGTAACATCAGTACCAGCAGGAACTTCTGTTAATGTAGCACTGGCTATTGCAATTGGACCCCTTACATAGCATTTAGAATAGCGATATGCATGTGATGACTTTGAATTGACTATTGTTTGAAGTACTGTTCCTGCAGAGTTTACTTCATAGCTTGACCCCTGAAAGTTATTGACCATCATATTTCCATTAGGAAGTTGCTGTGAATTACCTTCGTTACTGGCTGCAAAGGTACAGGTGTACTGGTATGCATAATTAGAAGGTTCATAAGCCTGTCCTAAGGTAAGTGAATAATTGTATCCATTATAAGGAGGATTCCAAATAACAATTTGAGACATAGTTGGTGGATTATTGTTCTTATATCCACATAAATAATTCGGATATGTTGGATGATCACTTGAGATCCAATGAGCATCATGTATAGTATTAAACATTGTAGTACCAGTTGCACCATAAGATGCAGGATTTCCCCATCTGTATAAAAAATCGCCGCCTTTTCCAGAGTTACCACCTATATGACCAGCTGCTTCTGCATTTGTTGTACTATGGTCAATTATAAATGCAGAATTCATAAAATGCATACTAAGAACAATCTGGTCAAGTTCTGCATTGTAATCAAGCCCGTTCATATGATATCGGTCGGGTAAGTTACCAGTACCTACATAATTAATATTTAATAATTGAGAATTGTTAATTATTGATGTTACATAATTATCTTTAGCAGAATTATAATTCTGGCACATATGATCCCAGAGTTTCCATTCCCAAACTATTGTTCCGGATGTAGGACCTGTAGGTTTTATCTCTACAATTTTTTCAGAATAAAAAGTAGAACTAGTAGATGAACCTGCCTGAGTAGCTTGTGTGGCTGTTTTAACATCGTATGAAATAAATAATACATTTCCATTAGGCATTGGACAAATATCGTGATGCATCTGTGTAGTTGTAGAGGAATACGTATATTCCCATGCGACAGTTCCGTTCCATGTAATTTTTTGAATTTTTCCGGTTACTCCACCGCCACTAGGAGCGCCCGCTACAGTATACGATGTTGTTCTGACAATAGTATCTCCCGGAATAAGATAGGCAGAATATTTATTTGCAGAACTAAAAGTCCATATTTTATATAAAGCACCGGTTGTGTCTACTAATTTTGCAGTAGTAGCATCTTTAGTAGCATAAAAATTATACAATCCACATTGCTGGGCATTTATCTTTATAGGGAAAATTGAAAGTACAATAACCCCTATCATTAATAACATCGAAATTTTAAAAATCATTTTCATAGTGTAAAGTATTTATTATTACAACTTTTTTAAGTGAAAATCCAATATTTTCATTTTACAAATATATATTCACGTCAGAAAAGATTTGTCATATAATTTGGTAAAAAAGTTATAAAATTCTGATTTGATAAATACCCATTAGCAATACTATCAAAATAAATACTTTTTATTTAATCAAACTTATTTTTTTATTGACTTTATTATTGCCTGAAATAATTGTCAAATAATAAATCCCATTTTGAAGTTCAGATAAATCCAAGTTTTTTTCGTTTTTACTTTGATACAGAACTTTTCCGCATAAATCATAAACAAATATTTCAAACTCGCTCATTTCTTCTGATAAACCATTAACATAGATCAAACCAGTTGAAGGATTTGGGTAAATTTTTATAGATTCATTAGCTACACTTTCATTAATTCCTGTATAAATAAAATCATATGGAACTGATGTAGCTGCACAACCATTTGCATCTATTGTTAATACACTATAAAGTCCGCTTTGTGTTGGTGAATAAAACTGACTTGTAGCTGTAGAAATTATTGTTCCATTAAGATACCATTGATAAACTAATGCAGAACTTGAAGTGAGAGTAGTTCCATCTGAAGTAATAGTAGGCGCTGTAGTGCTATTAATAACTACGGTTACAGAAGCTGAAGTTGTTGTTGTAATAGTATTTGACGAATAGGTACCTGACATTGATACCACTACTGTATATATATAAGTTCCTGCTGTTGTAGGTGTAATAACTGGATTTTGAAGTGATGATGTAAAGCCTGCAGGAACCGATGTCCACGAGTATGTATACGTAGGATTTGTTATTACTGGTGCCGTAGTAACGTTACAGTTCAAAGTAAACGTATTATTAGTACAAACGGGACCGGAACTGGAACTTGCTGTAATATATGGCCCAAACACATCACTTTTTTTAAGCCTGTCAGACTGAACAGTACTAACCGATACAGATTGAAGAGCAGTAGAACTATTTCGGCACTCATAAAATGCAGTAATCGGATTTGTAATTAAAATATTTCCATTGTCCAATGCCTGGCAACCTCCCATATTTTGAACTGTAAATCCTTTAACAGTAGGTTTAATACAAGTAGTAGGCCCAATAATTGAGCCGGGTGTATAGGTATAATTATAGGGATCAGTAACAGAATAAGTAGGCAAATGCAAAACTGCCTGGGCATTACCCTGATTAGTATTATTATGAAAGAAACTTATATAATCAGGCCATACAGAATTTGTTGCAGGAACCCAGCGGGCATCGTGAATTACATTAAGAGTAACTCCATTACCATTTGCTGTACATCCATAATTCTGAGGTTTGCCCCAGCGATAAAGAAAATCGCCACCTTTACCAGCATTTCCGCCAGCATGAGTAGCAGCCTGAGCTGTGGTTGTGCTGTGGTCAATTACAAAAAGTTCATCCTGATTATGTGAACTGAAAACAATCTGGTCACGAATAGGATTATAGTCAATACCGTTCGGATGAAATCCATCAGATGTTAAATTACAATTGATATTCCACAATTGAGGTGCAGAAGAAACACTTGCAAAATAATTAGGATATGTTGAATTAGTACTTTGGCACAAATGATCCCATAATTTCCATTCCCAAACTACTGTTCCGGTTGTAGTTCCTGTCGGATGAATTTCCCGGATTATATCAAAATAAATAGAATTAGCTGTAGTAACACCACCAATTGCAGTTACCTGGGCCTTTGTTTTTGTTTCGCGCACAAAAATCAACACATTACCATTAGGCATAGGACAAATATCATGATGTGCATTAGAAACGGTATATGTCCATACACAAGTAACTGAACTGCCATTCCATGCCCATTTTTTTATAGAAGCATACCCTCCGGCTCCACTATTTGAGCCATAGCCTTGATATATGGTATCTTTTTGAAAATGTGCCACATAAGATGTTTGCCCTATACTGAAAGTCTTATAAGCTGAAGACGTAGTAGTTGCAGCAGTATCTAATAAATATGCTGAACTCCCTCCAGTACAAAAGGTGTACGATTCCTGCTGCTGCGCAATAACTAATGTGTTTATACAAATAAACAAAACAAAAGGAAAGAATACTTTTTTCATATTTTCTGTTTTTAATATTTTATTGTATTTCATAATCAGTACTAAATAAAAAGTAAATATCAAACTTAAAAACAAGGTATTTATAATAAAATAGAAGTATCCTTAATTTTTATAGACGAAAAGGATAAATTTAAAGATTATTTTATTTAAAATTTTCAAATATTAAGTTTTATAAAAAGGGAATTATAAAAAAAGCCGATGAAATTCATCGGCTTAATCATAATAGTTTAAAAGGTTATTTCTTCTTTCTTTTAATAAAATATCTTATTGTAAATAAAGTAGCGGCAATAATTAATAAAATACTCCATGTATTAATAATTGCAAGAACAATAAATTCAAGTATTTTCCATCCAGTGTTAACACCGTTCATAAAACGTTTTCCAAAACCTGTAGTATAAGGTTCAGTTTCTTTTTCGCTTTCAATAATTGTTTTTATTGTTGAAGCTCTTTGATAAAGGTTTATTTGAATTGTACTATAGTCAATTCTATCTTTAATTGAAAGTTCATCAATTAAATTGTTATCAGATTGTTCCTGGCGGTTTAATTTGTTATCTTCAGCCTGACTAATATCATTTAAACGATTTCCTTTATTATCAATTGCATTAGTAATTCTTTGATTGTATTTTTTTAATCTTTTAGCTGCAAGTTGTTTTGATAAAATTGATAGACTAACATCTTCTGCTTTTATTATTCTATAATCAAGAAATTCTGCTAATACACCTATTGCTCTAATTGTGCTATCTAGTTCGGTATTTGGAACTCTAAGAGTCATGTCGTTTACAACTCTGTAATGAATAATTTCAATAGATGAATCTTCACTTTGTTGAATAACTTCAGTATATAGAGGTTCACTTTTTAATTCAGTATAAGTAACAAATCCATTATGATTGCCAATAATATCTTCAATTTTTAATGTGGCTCTACGAGCATCTTTTACTCTGAATTTTAAATCTGCAGTGCGAATAAATTTTCGGCTACTATCTTTTGAAACAATAGCTGCAGAAGACGAAATAACATCTTGATTTGTTATTGTATCTGCAATTTCTTGCTTTGCCATATCCTGACTTTGCTCATCAATTGCTCCTGCAGATTTTTCAGAATTAGATAAAGCAGGCATCTCATTGTCCTGCTTGTCTTGTTCCGTTTTCATGCTCTCTGATGATTGTCCACATGAAAAACCAACAAAAGCCAAAAAGATAAAAATAACGGCTAATTCTATTAACCGAATTGATGATAATTTTTTTGTTTTCATAGCTGTATGTTTTTGTTTATTAGTACACCAAAAATATAAAAAGTAACCTGATTTTAGTTAAAAAAAATGCTTTGTTATTTTGAATGTGTTTAAAGTATTTGTATTACAGTAATATATGATTTCGATTTTTTTTGAGAATACACAAGTGATGCCGATTGTTTCGGTAGAGGTCGTATGTTTCAGTTTTTATTTTAATAATCCAATACCCTCCAATGCCGATTTATCGTCGGGTGAAAGCATTAAAACTTTATTAAATAAAACTTGGGCTTCGCGGGTTTTTCCAAGTTTCAAGTTTGTCCATGCGTACATTAATAAAGCATCGTAACTGAAAGGGTATAAATTAACAACCTTTTCGAAATATGAATTTGCTTTTGTGTAATCTTTTCGTTCGTAATAAATATTTCCAACTCTGTAATTCACTGTTGTGTTAGCAGAATTGTTTTCTAAAATTTTAATGTAATGAGCAAGAACCTGGTCCCAATTTCCCAATGCCGATGCAGGATAAACAATTCCTAAATGAGCTTCTTCGCTCATTGGTTTAAGTGCAAGAGCTTTTTCGTAATAAGCAGCCGATTCGGTAAATTTACCAGCTTCGTAACTTAACCAACCAAGACGTAAATTTTGCTCATAAGAATCGGCAGAATAAACTGCAGCAATTTCTTTTATTGCATTAGTATAATCGCCTTTATATTCAAATGTGTAACTTTGTTTGAATGCAGTTAATACTTTCTCGTTATTTTCTTGTGCATTAGCAAATAACACAATACAAAATGAAGTTGCTACTAATGTTAATTTTAAAATTTCCATATTATTCCTCCGTAAATTAAATGTTGATTATAATTATAATTTTTAATGATGGTTTGAAATGTTTCTTTATTTTTTCTTATTTCTGTATAATAAATATATTGTAAAGGTAAAACTTTAGCTGAATAAGAATAAGACAAATAAAAATTTAATTTCCTGAAAATCGGGAAAGTTAATTTTGCTCCAATTCTGTATAAAGTTTCATCGTTAGTGTTTTGAACTGTATATCCCGAATTTTCGTTAAAATTTCTTTGTTTACCGTAATTACCATATATATCTAACCAAAGCTGGCGATGCAATTTTATTTTAACTAATTGACTGATTATTAAGTTTATATCAGGTTTTTGTGAAAATAATGTAACATTTGTTTTTGAGAAAATTGTTTTTTGTTTGTTAGCATAAAACCCAAAACACGTTGTTAATTCAATTTGTGTTAAACTGTTTAAATTAGAGTATGTTGCAGTTATATCAATTAAGTTATTTTTGTAATTTTTTAAATAATTAAATCCTATAACATATTGCCATGAAGTGATAGTTTTTAACTCTAACGGGAGTTGATAAACGTACATTTGTGGATTGGTTGATGACGGTGGGGAGGCTAAATGTAAATAATTATAATCGAACTTTTTCGATGAAAGATAAATTATGTTACCAAATAAAGTAGTTGAGTTATTCTTTTTTCCATAAAATGTTGGTGCTAAATAATACTGCATCATGTTTAATGTATAATTAGCCTCATTAACTTTGTTGAAATTGAAATTTAATTGTTGAAATCCTTCTGCTTTAACAAAACTAAATGAATGAAAAAATGAAAACTTTTTATTGAATTCATGGTTTAAAGCCAATTCGGCAAAGTTAAATTTTCCGGTTACATCTTTTTCTAGTCTATAATTTTTGTTGTCGGGAGGATTAATTATTGTTTTTAATGTGTCAAATCCAGGAACTATATTAAAACCACCTTCAAAAATTATTTTATCTATCTTTTTAGGTATTTCGGGTTTTATTTTATCAATAAGACTTTGAGGAAAAGTTTTAGCATAATATCCGGCTTCTCTTGTTTTTGCCGAATTTAACAATGAATAATATTTATATTCCATTGCTACTTCGTCGGCAGAATTAAATTCTAATGCTTTTTCGAAATGCGAAATTGCTGGTGTGTATTCTTTTAATTCATAATATGCAATGCCTATTCGCATTCTTAAATAAAAATAATCTATATTGTTATAAATAGCATTATTGCCTAATGTAATAATTGATTTCCATTCTTGTTTTTGATACATTGAATATGTAGCCGAATCTACAAATTGAAATGTTAATGTATCATTTGCAAAAATGTAAATGTTCGAAAATGTAAATATAATTATAACAAATAACTTCTTCATAATTTATCCTTCAACAAATACTGCTCTAATGTTTATATTATTTGATTTAACTTCAAAAACTGCAATACCATTTTGTCCAATTTCTATATTAAAATCAAAATGTAGAATTTCTTTTTTTAATATTTTTGCAGAAGTGTTTGATTTTAATAAAATTTTTGTTGGACTCATATTATCATCTAAATACTCATATTCAATATTGTAATGGGCTGACATAAATCTAAAAAATGGAGCAAAAAAATCTTGAATTACAAGTTTTGGTAAGCTAAATATTTCTGATAACGAATAATTGTCATCTAATTTAAGGTTTTTATAAAAACCTAAAGAAATTTTGTAACATCCTAAATAAAAATAATACAATAGTGAATTTTTGTTTCCTTCAAAATGTTTAAAAAAATGAAGAGTGCCATCGCTATAAATATATGCATAAGATTTTGATTGCTCACAATAAATGTATGTATTGTTATAAATATCTGTAATTACTTCCCATGAAACATTTTTTTCAATTTTATTTTCAGTGTAATTGATTTTAACTTTCTGCCCGGGTATAAATGTAAAAGCTTTTTTAAGTAAAGCATTTATTTCGATATTAGTAATAACAGTACTTTGTTTTGGAATATCAAACGAGTTGAAAATTATTCCGTTTTTATTTTTTGAAATAAAATGATTTATAGGATACAACAATGTTTTTGAGCCAACAAATGGTGTAGCTTGTAATTGTATATGTAAATGTGGCTCGGGTGAACGACCGCTGTTTCCAACCGAAGCAATAATTTGTCCGGGTTTTACGTAATCTCCTTTTATAACTTTAATGCTTCCTGATTTTAAATGACACAATGCAGAATATAAAAAATCGGCGTGTTTAATTACAATTACATTTCCCCAATTTTGATTTAGGTTAACATTTCCGATTGTATTTTCTGGTACTCCATCAATTATTTCTTCAACAATGCCATAAGCAGGAGCAATAACTGCTTTGTTGTAACATAAATAATCAGCAACCGATTCACCGTTTGAAATGTATGTTTTGTTATCAGAACTTCTGATTGTAAAATCCCATGCGTGTTGCCATTCGTCTTTATGAGTTATTTCTCCTTTATGACCTTGTTCAACGTACCATTCGCCCCAAAAAGAAAGTTTTATAGGAAATGTTGAAAAATTTTTACTAAATCTATTAAAATTAATTAAATAATTGTAAAGGTTTTTTTCGGGCATATATTGCTGAACAGCTACTTCTGAAATATATTTAAGAAATTGTGTTCTAAACCGTAATGTATAAATAAACAATAATACAACAACATTAAAAGGTAATGAGTAAACAGACAAATGCCATGTATTAAAGATTTTGCTACTGCCAATTGTTATAATAGATGTTACAGGAATAATTAATATTGCCCACAAATATGAATTTCGCGATGGAATCATAAAAAATCCACCAATGGCAATTGATGTTAAAATGAAATTAAATCCAATGTAAGTATAATTTGCTTGAGTAATATCGCTTCCAATAAAAATAAAGAAAAAATATGCAGCGTAAAAGCCTATTAATGAAAGCGAAAATGCTATGCGAGAATATATAAGCAGTCCAAAAGAAATAATTATTCCTGCAATTATATTTTCTTGAAAAAAGATTGCTCCAAGCGAAATGAAATATGTTTTTAAAGAAGCAGGTAATATTATTAAGCTTAAATTATTATAAATATCTACAAGCTCCTTTCCTCCAATAAAATACAATTCGTTTAAAAAATAAATTCCACGCTCCGAAATTCCCAATGAATTGAATTCAGACGATGAAAGCTGGACTACCCATAATGCAAGTAAAAAAGGGATACTTAAAAATGGTAATGCGTATTTTCCGATAATTCCTTCTAAGGCTACTGTAATAAATAATGTTAGAAGTCCGGAGAAAACAATTACCGAGTATAATTCCCATGAAGGCGAATAAAATGATGCTATACCCAAACCTACAAGCAGGGCATTAAATCCATATAAACCACCTGAAATTTTATATACATTTAACCCAATTAAATATGCTGCTGTATTTGCTGTAACAATGCACAATAAGCCACCAATTCCTGTATAAGGGTCAATAAAAGTAAGTAAAATTAATAAAGCAGCAAAAATTTTACTTTTCGAAAAGAAAATATTGGGATAGCTAAAAACTATACCTTTAAGAATTGTTATTATTGCAAATTTTATTTTCATTTAAAAATTCATGTTACTTAAATATATTTTTAACACAAAGGTCACAAAGAGTTCGTCATGACGGGCTTGACCCGCCATCTTTTTCTATGAGATGCTGAATCAATCCTGAACTTGATTCAGGACAGCATGACGACTTGTATTGTTTTTAGAGTTGTATTTCACTTAAAAATCAAAGTTCAAATTTAGTAAGATGTTCCGGAACTTTTTCATTTTCATTGATAGAGATAGCAGTTTCGTTTCCTCGTATCACATGAGCTTTACCTTTTGTGTCAACCATTACAATATTTGGGCGTAATGTTATAAATTGCATCCACTGTGTCATATTGTAAGCACCAATTCGACTAATTATAATATTATCCCCTTTTTTCATTGGCGGAAGCTGAACATTTTCGCGAATAATATCAATGTTCATACATAATGGTCCGTAAATAATTGCGTCTTCGGTATGATGGCTAAATTGTTGAGCAGGTGTTATTTTGTGGTCGTACCAAAATGAAGTGAAAAGTAAGTTTACTCCGATATCAATTATTGTAGCAAGTTTTCCTTCGGGTAATCTTTTGTTTGCTAACACAGTGCCTAATAAAAATCCTGCATCATCAATTAACGCACGACCAGTTTCGAGTATTAAAACAGGTAAATGTTCATGGTTAATCTGACTATTTATTAATGCCGAAGAAATTGCATCTGCATATTGGTCGAAGGTAGGGCAGGTGTCGGAGCCTGGTAAATACGCACCTTTTAGAGTGTTTTTTGAAGCAAAGCCACCGCCTAAATCAATATATTTAATATGATGATTATATTTTTTATCAATAGCAGCAGCTAAATCAGCAAGCTTTGTAGCAGCGGTTCCATAAGCATAAGGTGCAAGAATGTAAGTGCCAATATGGCTGTGTAATCCAACCAAATCAATTTTTTTGCTGAGCATTATTCGGTTAATTGCTTCCCATGCTTCGCCATTTTCGTAATTAAACCCAAACCGCGACCACATTGGATAAATTCCGCAATCCATATTTACACGAATTGCAACTTTTGGGCGTTCTTTCATTTTTGCAGTTAAGCCTATAATTGTATATAGCTCGTCGAAATGGTCAATATGAATATAAGAACCATGTTTAATTGCTTTCTCTAAATCTTTTTCAGATTTATCGGGACCGTTAAACAAAATTTTGCTTGCGGGAACACCATTTGCAATAGCTTTGTCGTATTCAAATCCTGAAACAACCTCTGCCCATGAACCTTCGGAATGAAATACATTACAAACGGCATTCATGTAATTTGTTTTGTACGACCATGCAAATTGTACTTTTGGATAACGTGTACTAAATGCTCTATTTGCTTCGCGACAAGTTTCACGAATTGTTTTTTCAGAAATAACGTAAAGTGGACTGCCGTATTTTGCAATAAGTTCTTTAACTGGCACACCGTCTATTTCTGTAATTGGGTCGTATTCAGTTTTCATACCAAATTTATTTGGCATTCCTGTTTGTAGTTTTTTTATTATCGGTCGTTCAAAACGCTTTTTTTCCATACCTTTATTATATTTATTACTTTTTATTTATTATTGAATTTTGTTCACTGTTTAAAAAAGTTCATTGTTCAAAAATGTTCATTGTTCTATGTTCATTGCTTCATTGTTTCATTGTTATGCAGTAGCAACAATAGAACAATTTAGCAATTTAACAATCTTTTAAATCTTGTTTTATCAATCTTACTCATTCTTGCTACCTCAACCTTAACCTCAAATATAATCAATCCTATCAATCTTGTCTTCCCAATCTATTCAATCTTGTCTTCCCAATCTTGTCCTCTCAATCTATTACTTATTTCTACTTATTTCAATTTATTTCTACCTATTTCTATTTATTTCTATTTATTTCTATTTATTTCTATTTATTTCTATTTATTTCTATTTATTTCTGAGTTTTTAGTTTCAAGTTTTTGGTTATAGTTCCCCCATTGTTGACAGTTGTTCAAATTCTTTCAAATCTACAATCATATCCCATGAGTAACGTATAAACATTTTTCCAACGTCGTATTTTTTAAAAGGAATTGTTTTTTTTCCTAACGCCAATTTTACCATTGCTTCGGGTAAGTTTTGACCAGCTCCAACGGCAAGATAAACCCATGCAGGAATTCGCGGGTTTATTTCGATTAAATAATATTTATTGTCGAATGTTTTTATTAGTTCTAACTCCATTCCTCCACGCCATTTGGTTTTCTTAATAATTTTGTGGCAAAGTTTAAGCATTTCTTGGTCGTCGAGGGTAATTCCGCCCCACGCTTTTCCTTTGTCAGTAATATATTGCTTACGCATTGGAACTGCACCTACAGTATTTCCTTTGCCATCGCCAAGTGCAATAACGTTAACTTCGGTTCCGCGAATAAATTGCTGAATAATAATTGGTACGCCCCATTTTGTTGCTATTTTATTAAAGTAAAGTGCAACTTGTTCGGGATTAAAGGCAACATAAGCATCATAAAATTTACCTTTAACTAAAAGTGGGTACGAAAATTCAGGAGTTAATGAATTAATTTCGGAAATACTGTTTATTGGTTTACTATGGGGAACATGTACTCCGTATTTTTTTCCAAATTCGGGCAGTTTTGTTTTATGGCGTTCTTCGAATTGTTGCATGGTTGGAAGCCATGTGCCAATTCCCATTTCGTGCAATTTTTCTTCGAATGAAATGAATGAATAAAGTTCAGCATCAAAGTTTGGTATAAGAACATCAATTTTCTCAATTGAATGAATATAAGCTAATCGTTGTAATAATTTATCGCTGCCAATTGAAGGGTAAGGAACCTGATAAACTTTATCAACAACATCGTGCATATAAATTCCGGGTTCAAGGTTTTCATAAGCCAAACCAATAATACGGACATTAAAAATTTTTGACTCCCGCAAAGCCCTAATAACAGGAATGCCTGGACCAGGGTTATCGGTATTATTTAAGCCCGATACGGCTACTGTTATTTTACTTTTCTTCATGTTCTTCGAGCATATTATACAAACGGAGCATTGCCATAAAATCAAGGTAGCTGCGTTCAAATGTTGATTCGTCAATATTGTAATTTTCTAATATAACTTTTTTAATTTCTTTTTCCGTTTTACCTTCTTTAAATAAGGTAAGTATTTCAACTGCAGTTGGGTTAAGCGAAAATGAATCACCAGTTGTTGGGTCGAAAATGAAACCGGTTTCACTTACAGCTATTTTCTTTTTTAATTTCATGATTTATTAATTTTTGAAATTTATGTTTGCAAAGATATTAGTAAAGTAAAAGTAAATGTTATATAATTTGGTGAAAAAGTTATAAAATTTTATTGATTCATTAATATATAATGCAATTAACTTAATAATAGTAACATACAGAGATGTTATGTATATTTTTTTAAATAAAACTGTGTTTAATAACAAATATTGTGTTTTCAATAATATTATTCATAGTTTTGTAACCTTTTTAGAACTTTAATATATTATTTATGAGTATAAGTTTAATTGGAAGTGGAATTGGTGAATCGGCTACGTTAAAATTAAACGAAACCTTTTCAATTCTTAAAGCTAAAGGTGAACCCGTAATACATTTAGGAGGCGGTGAACCAAAGAGCATGGCTCCGTTTGATGCAATTACTACAGCAGCCGGTTTACTTAATTCGGGCGAAATAAGATATGCACCTGTTGATGGAACAATTGAAATGAAACAGGCAATAATTCGTTATACTGCCGATTTTTACAAAAAAATTGTTAGTCCCGAAAATGTAATTGCTTCAAGTGGTGCAAAACAAGCTATTATGGTTGCAATGCAGGCAATTTTAAATCCACAGGACGAAGTAATTTTTATGGCTCCGTATTATGTTAGTTATCCAGATATGATTAAGCTTTGTGGTGCTATTCCGGTTCCCGTATATGCCGAAAATGGTACATTTTACCCAACAATTAAAGATGTATCGCAAAATATAACATCATACACAAAGTTAATTATAATTAATAGTCCTAACAATCCTACTGGTGTAGTTTACTCTGCAGAGTTTATTCAGCAAATTGTTGAGTTGTGCGAAGAAAAGGGAATTTATTTGCTCATGGACGATATTTATCATCGCCTGATTTTTGATAATGTTAAAGTTGCAAATCCTTATAATTATGTTAAAAAAGATTTAGAAAACTCTAAATTAATTGTTATTAATGGTGTTTCAAAACAATATGCAATGACTGGTTTCAGAATTGGCTGGGCTGTTGCTAACAAAGTGCTGATAAAAGTAATGTCGAATATTCAGGGACACCAAACTTCAGGTCCGTCAATAGTTTTGCAGAAAGCTGCTATTGGTGCAATGAATGGCATTCAGTCGTATGTTGAAAGTTTAAGATTAACTTTAGAAAACAACAGAAATGTGCTTATTCAATACCTTAAAACTATTGATGGAGTAAAAGTTGTAGTACCACAAGGAACATTTTATTCTTTTGTTGATTTTAGTGCTTACAACAAAAATTCAACCCAATTATCGAAATTATTGTTAGATAAAGTTAGAGTGCTAACCGTTCCCGGAGTTGAGTTTGGTGGCGAAGGTTGTTTAAGAATTTCGTTTTGCGGTTCTATTAAGGATATTACCGAAGGTGTTGAGCGTATTAAATGGGTAATTGACCCAAATTCTTCGAATGAATTATTTATTGGACAACGTAAATTGGTTAGAGATTGGAAATAAAGTTCAAAAAGTTTATAAGATTGAAATAGATTGAAATAGATTGAAATAGATTGAAATAAATATAAATAGATTGAAATAACTTAATAACTAATAACCTAATAACAAATAACTTAATAACAAATAACCTAATAATACATTGAAGTTGAAAGTAATCAGTAATCAGTAAAAAAGTTCATAAAGTTAAAAAATAATGAAATATTTAGAATTTGAAACTCCTGCACAAAAACATGCTGCAGAGTTTAAAAGCGATTATGGTTTAAAAAATCATGGATTAATATATTTAGACAGAGTTTTTTGGAACTTGCCTGAACCTGCTTTAATTGAAGAAGCTGTTTTTCGTAATGAAGGGAAACTAGTTAATGGGGGCTCTTTTTTAGTTCATACTGGTAAATGGACTGCCCGTGCTGCTAACGATAAATATTTTGTAAGAGAAGATTCTACCGAAAATAAAATTGATTGGGGTAAAAACAACCGACCAATTAGTCAGGAAAAATTTAATGGAATTACTCACAGAATGCAGGCTTTTCTTCAAGGTGAGGAACTTTTTGTGCAAGATGTTTATGCTGGTGCCGACCCAAATTACAGATTAAAAGTTAGAGTCATTACCGATAAAGCTTGGCAAAGCCTTTTTGTGCGTAATGTTTTAATAACAATTAAAGATACTCAAACTTTAAAAACATTTATCCCCGATTTTACAATTATTGTTTCTCCATCTTTTAAACTCGACCCTCGAATTGATGGCACACGAACCGAAACAGGAATTTTAATTGATTTTAATAAACGTTTGGCTATTATTGCAAATTCAAGTTATGCAGGCGAAATTAAAAAATGTGTTTTTACAATAATGAATTATTTATTGCCTTTGCAAGATATTATGGCAATGCATTGTTCTGCTAATGTTGGTAAAAGAGGCGATGTTGCTTTGTTTTTTGGATTAAGCGGAACTGGTAAAACGACCTTATCTGCCGACCCTACCCGCCAACTTATTGGCGACGATGAACATGGTTGGAGCGATAACAGCGTTTTTAATTTTGAAGGTGGTTGTTATGCAAAAGCTATTCGTTTATCGCCCGAACAAGAACCTGAAATTCATGCATGCACTCATAAATTCGGAACAATTTTAGAAAATGTTGTTTTCGATATGCCCTCACGCGAAATTGATTTAGATGACGAAGGTATTACTGAAAATACACGCATTTCTTATCCTATTGATTATATTCCAAATGCAGTTAAAGAGCTAATGGTAAATGCACAACCAAGTAATATTATTTTCTTAACATGTGATGCACAGGGTGTTATGCCTCCAATTGCCCGATTAAGCCCAGAGCAGGCAATTTATCATTTTATAAGCGGTTATACTTCAAAAATTGCAGGTACTGAACTTGGTTTGGGAATTGAACCTGAAATTACTTTTTCGGCTTGTTTTGGTGCACCGTTTATGGTACATCATCCATATTTTTATGCTGAATTACTCAGAAAAAAAATGGAAAAAAATAATGCAAAAGTATGGTTAGTAAATACAGGTTGGGTAGGCGGAAAATTTGGTGTTGGAAAACGTATAAGTATTCGTCACACTAGAAATATGCTAAACGCCGCACTCGAAGGAATGCTTGATAATGTTAAATATAGAAAAGATAAATTATTTGGTTTCGATGTTCCTGTTTCGTGTCCGAATGTGCCCAATGATGTTTTTGAACCATCAAACGCATGGGGTAATAAAGATGAATATTGGAAAAAATTCGACGACCTTGCTGCACGTTACATCGAAAACTTTAAATTATTTAAAGACGAAGTTCCGCAAGAAATTTTAAAAGCTGAACCAAAAAGGTTGAAGTAGATTGAGGAAGATTGAGAAAAAAGATTGAAAAATAAGTAATCAGTAGGCAGTAATCAGTAAAAAGATTAAAGTAGATTGAGGCAGATTGTGAGGTGTCTGTCGAAGCAATCACCTCTCTCTGCACGTCATTGCGAGGCACGAAGCAATCTTCTCTACATAACACCATATTCTCATAAAGAGAATTGAGCAGATTGCTTCTTTCGCTTAATAATTGTAAAAAATTTTGGATTAGTATTGTTCAACCACAATTACGAAAAACTTTTGGAATAACTTTAACACCACGAAAAATTATTTTAATAATTGTTCTAATTTGAATTCAATGATTTTTGTAATTCCTGCACTTTTAACAAGAAGTTTTACTTTGTCTATTTTTTTAAAATAGTCTTCTTGTGTTTCAAAGGGTATTTTTTCTATCGGTATTCCATTAACAGAAATAATTTTGTCATCAATTTTTAAGCCTTTCTTTTCAGCTTCGCTTTTTTCAGATAAGCCTGTAACAATCCACCCTCCCATAGTTTTACCCCTATCAATATAAAAAAACCCTAGTCTATTAGAAATAAATGGTTTATAAAAATTCTCGTTTGGTTTTAAATATAAATTACTTTTTTTGAAATCAATTATTATATCAAAACGTTCAAGTATATTATTACCGATTATCCCCAAGTATTCTCCACCTGCTAATATTCCAGACTTATCAACACTAAACGACAGATTAACATTTTTAAGATGAAAATTAGAAATTTGTAAAGAATCTGCGATAAAGTCAAAACCTGATGATTCGCCTCCAATACCACCATATTTTGTATAATAACGAACTTTGCGTTCAACTTTCTTATCCAAATTATTTTTTTGAGCTACATAATTTGTTAAAGCACTAAATGGCATGCCTGTGTCTATTATAAAATTGCCTTTAATTGTAACCGAATCATTTATTTTAACCTCCATTTGCATACAAAAATAGTTTTCAATTTTTTTTATAGAAACTAATTTATAATCAGAAACATCAACTGAGTCTATTGATTGATAAATGATGATATATTTATTGTGGTAGTTTATTTCTAAAACACCTTGTTTGAAGTAGTCAATGCCAATTAGTCCATCTACAAAATCACCACCTATTGGTTTAAGATTATTAATAAGAACATTTGATGTTTTATAGTTATTTTTGTTAAATTGAAAATTTACTGTGTCTTTTATTAAAGTTGCTCTCTGAAATGAATTACCAATACCCCATAATTTTATGTTTTTTATGTTTTTATAATCAAATATATTTTCACTAAAAAACAAGCTATCAAAATGTAGATTATCAGTTCCTAAATCCAATAAAAAGTTTCCCTTAACATTGTCTGCCTTTCCTTGAATAAAAATGTAACCAATATAAACTATTGGAGTAGCATTTTTGGGGTATATAAAATTCTTAACTTGATTATCATTAGTAATTACTTTTTTTGGTGCATTCTCACAGGCAAATAATGTTATCGTAATAATACTCAATAATAATATTTGTCTCATAATATTCAAATAAATAGTATCAAATATTTAATTTCTAAATAACGATTTTTGTTTTATTTTAACAATCTTCCCATATTTTGCTAACTCTTTTTGGTCTATTCGTTTAGCATCGCCAACAATGCCAATTACCATAGGTTTCGATTTTAAATTTTCGTCGGAGAATTTTTTGATATCATCAAAAGTAAGTTCATAATAAACAGGAATTTTTGATTCAGAAGGGTCTTCTTTATATCCTAATAATTTCCATTCAGCAATTTTTTGACTTAAGTCTCTAAAATCGGGATGTTCGGCTATTGATGACTGTACTAAATATTCTTTAAATTAGCTATTCTTACCGGTTTTAAAGGTTCGATAATTTATTATATAATTTGGATGCCTTCTTGTTTTACTATTTGTAAAAGTGGTGAAACGTCATCGTTCAGGAATTGTTTTAAACCAATAGTATAAGGTTCAATTTTTATATTTATTTTTTCTGTAAGCCTCCATGCTCTTGCTTTCAGCATATCATTACTTTTATCGAAAACTTCAGAAACTATCATTATATCAATATCGCTATCAGTTGTTGCTTCGTTTTTAGAATAACTGCCATATAAAAAAGCTTTCTTAACCGGAATACCAGAAAGATTTAACAAAGTGCAATATTTTTTTAATATATCTATAACTTCGCTTTGAGCCATTGGAATAAAGTTCTTGTTTTTTTGAAATATTCTTCAGCTTTTTTTAATGAAGGAGCTTTAGGATAATATTCAGGATAACGTCCTTCGAGTTGGTATGCCATTAATATAGCACAAAAATCTTTATCATCTTCTGATAGTTCTAAATCTGTTAATATAAGAAGATTAGCAAGATTATGGGATTTTGGAGGAATGTTTTTAATGCAACGAGTTACATGAGCTTTTATTGCTTTTTCAATAGTTAAATGACAAAAGAATAACCCTTGTAAAATTCGTTTACCTGATAATAGGTATTCTGAAGTTCCTAAATCATCTTCAGCAGTATTAATCCAGTAATCAATTTGTTTTTTTAAGTCCATTGTATTGGATTAAGTTAATAATTTTAAACAACAAAGTTAGTTAAAAATTGTAAAAAATCAAATAATTATTTAGAGTCTGTCTATAATGTCCCAATACTTAATTCCTAAACAACGATTTTTGTTTTATTTTAACAATCTTCCCATATTTTGCTAATTGTTTTTGGTCAATGCGTTTAGCATCGCCAACAATACCAATAACCATTGGTTTCGATTTTAAATTTTCGTCGGAGAATTTTTTAATGTCATCAAAAGTAAGTTCGTAGTAAACAGGAATTTTTGATTCAGAAGGGTCTTCTTTATATCCTAATAATTTCCACTTGGCAATTGTTTGACTTAAATCTCTAAAATCGGGGTGCTCGGCTATTGATGACTGTACTAAATATTCTTTAAAAGTAGCCATTCTTTCAGGTTTTAAAGGCATTTTTCTAATTAGCGAATCAAAAATACTAACCGCTTCTATTGTTTTGTCGCTTTGTGTTCCAATATATCCATAAAATACGGCATCTTTACCTGATTGTTGAGGTATGGCATAACGTGCTCCGGCAGAATAAGCCAACGACCTGAATTCTCTTACTTCCTGAAGCACAAGTCCCGAGAAACTACCACCAAAGTACATATTAAAAGCGTCAATATATGGCTCATCATCGTTGTAAAATGGCTTTTCGTTTATTAAAAAATAAATTTTGCTTTGCAATGCTTTTGATTTATCAACTAAAAAAACTGTATTTTCGTTGTACTTTGTTATTTCGACATTTGATGGTGCAAGGGTGGGAGTTGGGCGGTCGGTAAAACCGTAATCATTTTTGAGTCCAGAAATTACTTCGTTAAATGGCAAATTGCCAACATAATGCACTTCGGCTTCAAAGTTTGTTGCGAGTTTAAAAACAGAAAGCAAAGAATCGGTACCAACATTTTTTAATTCTTTTAAAGTTGGGCGAGCAATTAAACTTGATTTGTTCCTGTATTTCAGCCATTGAAAAAGAGCATCGGCAACATTATCGGGTTCGTCGCTTTCAATTTTACGGTTCGATTTTTCACCATCAATAATTATATCAAGTTTATTTGGTTCACATACAGGGTTATGTGTTAACTTTCCTAACAATATTAATGCAGGTTTTAATTGCGATTCTTTACCTTCGAGTTCAATAATCGTATAGTCCTTATTACTTGATACATAATATGTGCAACCAATTTTACTAAACTCATTTTTTAATTCAGATACTTTATAATCTTTTGTTCCACATAAATCAATTAATTGAACAGCATTATTTAAAAGTTGATGGTAAGTTTCGCCCATTCCATATTTTATAGTAAGTGAAAAAATATCGTTATATGGATTTTTTGTTTGATATATAGTTGTTCCTTTTTTAATTCGGTTGTATTCAACATCGGCTCTAAAATCAACAAATTTTTCTTTAATTGGATTTGATGGAATTGAATCAAGATGTTTCCCAAATTCAGATTTAGCATCGGTATTTGAAATAACAGGTTTGAAACCAGGCTTATCAATTTTTTCTTTTTTAGGAAATCCCATACGCGAGTAAAATGCTAAATAGTTTTTTCCATAATACTTATTTGCTATATTAATAACATCCTGCTTAGTAATAGAATTAATTTTATCTGGAATTGTGAAAGCATCTTCAAAATCCTGATTTCTGCCAAACAATTCAGCAAAAAACATAGAACGATTTTCTACATTTTCCATCTCGTGCATAAAATCACGGTATAGTTCTGCTTTAATAGCTTCAACGAGCCAATCGTCGAAATTACCTTTTCGTAAATCGTCAAGCTTTTGCATTACAAGTGCTTCGGCATCTTCTAATTTTTGTCCCAGAATTTTCGGAACAATAAACAAAACAGTTTGTCCATAATCGTTATAATCCATCGAAAATGCTTGAGCGGCAAGCAATTCATGGTCGATTGTTAATTTATCCAATAATCCGGTTTGATTTTGGTTTGATAAAATTCCATTACAAACTTCTATTGCAACTTCATCTTTGTCGCCGGCTGGCACAGTTCTATAACCTAACATGCCAAGTTTTATTGGCGACAAATTCATTTCAACAAACTCACGACCATTAAATGGTTCTTCTTTCCATGTTTTTGGTTCGGGTAAAGCGGCTTTTTTCCACTTTCCAAATTTTTCTTTTATTAATTCAAGAGTTTCTTTAGTGTTAAAATCGCCCGAGAGTACAAGTGCCATATTGTTTGCTACATAATAAGTCTGAAAAAAGTTGAACATTTTATTAAGCGAAGGATTTTTTAAATGCTCTATTGTGCCTATTAATGGCTGTTGACCATAAGGATGATTTTTGAAAAACTTTTTATTATATTCATCAAAAAGCTTTGCTTGAAACATATCAGAGTATAAGTTTTTTTCTTCATAAACGACTTCAAGTTCCGATTGAAATCCTCTAAAAACTGGATTAATAAAGCGACCACTATAAATTTCTAACCACTTATTCATTTGGTTTGGTGGAAAAGCATTGTGAAAAACTGTGCGGTCGTTACTTGTATTTGCATTCAAATGAATTCCCCCAATGCTCTTTATTATTTTATCCAACTCGTTTGGAATAGCGTATTTGTTGGCTTCTAACGATTCGATATTTATATTTTGTTGAATTTCTTTTCGTTTTTCAATATCTGTGGTTTTTCCTAATTCTTCATAAAGTGCAAAAATTTTATCTATATGTGGTTTTTCCGAAGCCCAATTTGTTGTTCCTAATTGTTCGGTACCTTTAAATAGCATGTGTTCCTGATAATGAGCCATTCCTGTAGCATCGGCAGGGTCGTTTTTTGAACCAGCTTTTGTTACAACTATTCCATAAACAATTGGACGTGTGTGGTCTTCGTTTAATATAACTGTTAATCCGTTTTCTAAAATATATTTTTCAACTACTGGTTTTTTCCACTCAACGCTTTGACTTATTCCATTGAAAACGAGAAACAGAAATAATGATGTTATAAATAATCTGGTATTCATATAATAAAAATTTTTATAAAACGATAAGCAAATTAAATTCAAACTTACAAAAAAAATAATAATTCACATTATAGTAAATGAGTAAAATAATATAACAGTTTGTTAATCTTCGACTTATTTTTTAATATATTTTTTAAATAATTCCAGATATTTATAGTATTTGTCCATAATGTTCGAGTTATTCATAAAATAAAAAAATGTGAGTAAAAAGCCCTTACAAGATGAGGTCTTGGAATAGATTTTTCTATAAGCCAAGAAGTTCCAGTGAAATAAAAGAGATTTCACGGGATAAATCAGCAGAGGTCATAGTAGGTATTTATGGTATTAACAAAGAGGGTATGACTGCGGAATTTTTAATTCTACATTTTGCGGTTGGA
>Ga0209211_10003169_pt1 | contig 27156 bp, 19 predicted proteins | sample RifGroA2_FD_183992 | JGI IMG/M metagenome (GOLD analysis project Ga0209211, IMG submission 183992) | Groundwater microbial communities from Rifle, Colorado, USA - Groundwater A2 (SPAdes) (version 2) | ecosystem: Environmental > Aquatic > Deep subsurface > Groundwater | place: Rifle, Colorado...
CCAATTTTTCAACTACTGCGCCGCCGTATTGTACAATGGGTCCGAAGAAGGTACAAGCGTTATAAAACCAGTTTGAACCGGGCGTATGAATGGTTAGGGCGAATACGGATACAATTTCCCACTTTGTTTTACCAATGGCGCCTTGGATTTTACTAATCAAACGCATAGATTTGTATAACAAGAGCCGTATGATGGGAGACTATCACGTACGGTTCTGTGAGAGGATTAGGGTGAAACTCCCTTTTCCTACTCGACCCGCCACCGTTGTGCGGCATTCCCCATATCAGACGAACCGATTAATTTCTCGTGCTAATGTCAAGATTTAGAGGGAAATAAAGTTTACTAAATTTGACGTTAGTCAGAATGCAGGAAAAGCATTCTACATATAATAAAACTTAAACCAATTTAATATGATTAAAAAGCAATTAATATTTGGATTACTTTCAATTGGAGTGATACTAACTTCAATATTTTCACGATTAAATAATTGGTCTGGAAATGACAAAATATTTCTTCTTGGATTAGTAATACTTTTCATGGTAACAATTATATCAATAGTGAAAGCTAAAGGGCAAAGAATTAAAACAATGATTTCAGGGCTCATCTGGATAAGTCTAACAATTCTGATAGTTGGAATAACCTTCCAAAACCTTAATTACTCAAAAACATTGTTACCTACGTACCGACTTGGAAATAAATTAAATACAATCAATGTAGATTATCCTTCATACAAGTGGGCAAATGCTGTTCCTGAAAAACAGAATGTTGAGCAGCAGATAATAGATTCGATACTTTCCAATAAATTAGAAGAATCGTACTATTCATTAAGTCTGTTAATTGTAAAAAATGACACGCTGCTTACAGAAAAATATTTTAAGGGTACAAATTCAAAAACTGCATTTAATATTCAATCTGCTACTAAGAGCTTTGTTAGTGTCTTGACCGGTATTTCTATTGATAAAGGACTAATCCCAAGTGATACATCTAAAATCAGAGGACTAATTCCAGAATATTTCACACCTGAAACTGAACCATTGAAGAATAATATTACAGTTAAACATCTTTTGACAATGCAAGCAGGATGGGATGCTAATAACGGTAAAAACTTGAAAGGATATGATTGGATTAAATCCACAATGTCAAATAAACTAAAATTTAATCCAGGGAGTTCGTTTTTATATAGTGATATAGAACCTCATATTTTACTTGGTATTATTGAAAGTTCTTCAAAACAAAACATTCTTGACTTTGCTAAGGAAAACTTATGTAATAAACTTGGGATTACAATTACTGATTGGTTGAAATCTCCTAATGATTTATGCATGGGAGGTGGCCCCTTGTTCATGACGACAAGAGATATGGCTAGATTTGGAGACTTAATTTTAAAAAATGGCAAAATTGACAATCAAAAAATAGTTGATAGTTTATGGACTGCCAAAATGACAACGAACTATGTTGAAAAGAGCTTAATGCCTGAAAATGTTCCATCAAAAAAATATGGTTACTTGCTATGGCTTGACTCTTATAATGAGAATGAAATTTTTCTTGTAGCTGGAGCAGGTGGTCAGTTGATTATGATTGTACCAGTATTGGACATGATTTTGGTAACGACAACCAAAACAGATTTACCACCAATTAGACTTGCTGATAATGCATTAAATATTCAGAAACTATTGACTGATTATGTAAGATTTGAAATTGATAAAATGAAAGAATAAAGCACGAACGCACAACATGGTATAGTGTATTCGGGTTTCAGAGATTCACGAAGGTTTTTAGCCCGTAAAAAAAATCGGTGCAAACTAATAAACAGCTAAAAATTACAGACATCTATAAGGACAATCAATAATAAAAACAAACAGACGAATGGACAAATCAATAAAAACGACAAACGACCTGAGTTCAGAGAAATTATATCACGGGACAAAGGCAAATCTGAAGCAGGGTGACTTGATTGGATCCGGCTATAATTCAAAAACTATGGACAAAGAAATAAAGCGAATCTAACAGCCACCTTGGATGCTGTTATTTGGGGTGCTGAACTTGCATTGGGCGAAGGACCCGAAAGAATTTTTATAGTAGAGCCAACAGGCTCAATCGAAGACGACCCCAACTTAACTGACAAAAAATTCCCAGGTAATCCAACTAAGTCATACCGTTCTCTGTACCCGTTTAAGATAATTGGTGAGATTACGGAATGGCAAGGACACGCACCCGGGCAACTTAAAGCAATGAAGGATAACCTTGAGCGACTTAAGCAGCTTGGAATTGAGGCAATAGAGGGCTGAATAAAAATTTGAAAATCAATTTGATACTTCAAATACCTAAACAACGAAACAGAAAATATAAACAATAAATAAATGACAAGAAACAATACACCGGCAGTAGAGGTACAAATGCTTATCAGGAAACCTGTATCAACGGTTTTTCAAGCATTCATTGACCCGGAAATCACAATCAACTTCTGGTTTACAAAATCAAGCGGACAATTAGAAGTGGGCAAGACAGTGACTTGGGAGTGGGAAATGTATGGAGCTTCGACAAATGTTATAGTAAAAGAGATAATCCAAAACAAAAAAATATCAACCGCGTGGGGCGATCCTGCAACGGCAGTTGATTACGAGTTTATTGCATTGACTGACGACACAACATATGTTATAATCAAAAACTACGGTTTCAAAGAAACAGGAGAAGAGTTAATTCAAGTAATCAAGGACAGTACAGGTGGTTTTACAACAGTTTTAGACGGACTGAAAGCCTATTTAGAACATAATATCAACCTGAATTTAATTGGGGACAAATATCCAAGGGAAATTAGTCAACACGGGCAATAAATTGACGGACTTAACGACAAAAACAACGAACCGCTAATAAAGGCAATACCATGAGGTTGTCCAAAAAAGAGGGCGCAACGGATAAAAAGAACAGGCGATCATTCAATCAGGCTCTGCTCAATCTCCCCTTGGATGGTAAAATAAAAATTGGTACCGATGTCCACTTCCGATTCAAACCAGATTTTGCCTTTTAACAGGTGCACCAAATGCTGCGAAATGGATAACCCCAGTCCGGCACCCCGGTAAACCACGTTGGTGATGGATTCGTCTTTACGGAACCTCTGGAAGACTTCCCGTTTCATCTCCTCGGTCATTCCAATCCCCGTATCTTTTACAAAAAATTCTAATTCGTTTTCCGAAACCTGGGTACAACCAAATTCGACTAATCCGTACTGGGTAAATTTTAAGGCGTTGCTGATTAAATTGCCAAGTATCTGTTGCAGCCTGAATTCATCGGTTTCTATACTGACATTAGTCTCCAATGGAATGACGGTAAGCTCAATGAGCTCTTTTGAGAGCGTTTTTCGCGTCTCTTTAAACGTGCTGTAAAGGTTCGTCAGCATCCGGTTGATGTTCACCTGATTTTTCACTACATTCAGCTCCCCGGCTTCAATTTTAGATAGGTCGAGAATATCGTTTATCAGGGCTAAAAGAGATTGTCCGCTTCGTTGGATGGTTTCTATAAAGAATTCTTGTTGTTCTTTTGCCAAATCGTCTTGTCCCAGCAGATCGCTGAACCCGATGATGGCATTCATGGGGGTTCGGATTTCATGGCTCATGTTGGCTAAAAAGGCCGATTTTAAATAGTCCGATTTTTCTGCCTTTTCTTTAGCAGCGCGGAGTTCTTTTTCAGTCTCTTTTAAATAAGTAATGTCGGATATTATGGCAAAAGCCCCCTCCACCTGGTTATTTTCGGCATTTATAATTGGCGAATAGTTTACAATTAAATTTCTCAGCGTCATATTGAAAGTCCTTACTTCATATGCTACGGTAATATTTTTTCCGTTGAAGCACTCCATGTAGATTTCCGATTTCGAATCGTTGGTGTATAATTTTAATAAAGAATCCAATGGGTGGTTAATGATAGAATCTTTATCGAGCTCAAGTATTTGGCAAATTTCAACATTCGCATGGGTAATGATGCCCTGCGTGTTGAATTCAATAAATCCCTCTTTGGCTGTTTCCAGGATGGTTGCCAGTTTGTTCCTGTTGGCAATCAATCGCTTTTCGGCCGATGTTTTCATCCGGTTTACAAACAATAGGGCGAAAACGGAGGAGAGGAGAATAAAGAACCCGACCAGGATTGAAATGGATTCTTTTTGGTATTTCAGAAGTACCGATTCGGGCTTGTTTAAGACAATGGAACCTTTCGGAAGGCTTTTGGCCGAAATATTGAACCGTTTCAGTTGTGCATGATCAAACTTAAACGTGTTGTTGTTTTCCCATATAACTGGGATTTTTGTGATGGGTGTCCCTTTTAACAAATCCACAGCCATTGCCGCCACCTGTTTTCCCTGGTTGATACCCGAGGTCACTTTTCCGCCCACCACACCGGTTCCCAGGTAAAAATCCCAAACCACATACACCGGCAATGCTGTGGCACGGCTGATTAATTGTCCCGCCTCCTGATAACTGTAATAATCGCCATCTTTATCTAGGTTGTAGGTAAGTAAAAGCAAAACACTGTTTTGTGGCAGGGGTTCAAGTATCTTTTTCACTTCATCCATGTCGAACATTTCAATATTTTTATAGGATAAGGACGAAGGAAGTTTGGCTTTTATTCCTTCAAAAGCGTTGTGGTTGGCAATTCCTGTGGGTGTTTTGTCGTTAATGATATATAAATTCTGAGCTTCAGGATGCAATTCCAACGCGCACTCAATGGTCTGAAAAAGATCAAAACCTTCAACAAGGCCGGAAAAATTCTCCTCGGTCAATAGCAAACTTTTCTGATAATCGGGCAAATTGTTGACCGCACAGAATAAGATGGGAACCGATGCAAAAAGTTCCGGTCGGTTTTTGATGGCAAAAAGAAAGGCATCATCATCCGAGGTAATGACCATCAAGAGTTTCCTTTTTTGGTATTTTTCTTTAATGTAATTCTTGTAATTTTGGGTGTGGGCCGCACCGGTATATCTTTTGGAATCCAAATATTCAACATACACTTCGGCCTGCTGATATACGTTGTTTGCTTGAAAAACCGATTCGATGCCCTCGCTGATATCATCGGTCCAAGTAAACCCTTTATGATAGGAATGGAGGATAAGAATATTCAGTTTTGAAGGATGCCCCGCTTCACTGGGCAATTGGGCTTTTACATTTGAGCAGTGAAAACAAGCAACGAAAACGACCCAAAGAAATTTATACCTACTTATGGTTTTTAATAAAAGCATGGTAATCGTTAATGGTATTTATGTTTATCAATACTTCAGGATTTGTAGTAGTGAATCTAAATCCGTTAAAATTAGTAAGAAAACGATTCAATGGCATGTCTAAATTGTCATTTTTCTTAATTTTTTTTGCCAATTTTTCAGATACCAGAATAGGATGGCCTCCCCGGTTGTTGTAAACCGGATACACATAGTCATGTTCCCCAAGTGCCTGGTCCATTCCGTGCAGAAGCTCATATGAAACCAATGGATTATCAATGTTTTGAATAAACACTTGCTTAACTCCAGCGTGAGTTAAACCTAAATGCAACGAATAATTCCTGCTTTTTTCAGGATGTTTATTTTCTACCAATAGTACGTTTTTATTCCGGGCAAACCCACTTGGTTGAATTTGGGACAAGAGTACAGGGTTAAGCACCACAACTATTTTTTCAAAACGGAATTCAAGGTATTTGGCAACAAGATGTTCCAAAAAATTCTCTGCTTCCGAAAAGGATAGTAAGGCTTTGGGGGTTCCCATCCGGGTGGAATTACCAGCAGCCAAAATAATCGCAGTATTAGTATTCATTATTCAATGATGTTAAGTTAAAGTTTATAAGTGTCAAATAAAATTAACTGCAAAGAACCCATAGAATATGCAAAGAGCCGCAGAGCAGGTAATGGTTAAATTGTTGAAAGAATGAGAAGTTGGAATATTGGTTCATCATCAAATTTGCACATTATTTTGTTTCTCTTATCTCTCAATCCCATATCTTGATACTGACTACTTGATACTAAAATATTCTTTATGCTAAACTATACGGTAATGATTCATTATTCATGGTTTTTTAGGGAAAAACCCTAATATTTAATTCAAATTTAGTATTATTGCATTATAAAAACGAAATATTCTATTTGTTGATTCTATAATGATCCAAAAACATAAAACTGTATGTCCGATAAGTTCAACCCCATTTCCATCGACCGGCTTTTTCGAATACTAACCAACGAATCGGCAAAAAGAGGTAGTTTTTTGGGAATCCCCAAAGGTAATTTTTTACAAAGAGACTCTTTTCAAAAATTTCAATCAAATATTTTCAACCAAAGCCTTGATTTGCCTCTGGGAGTGGCGGCAGGGCCACATAGCCAACTTTCCCAAAACATTATCAGTGCATGGTTATGTGGTGCCAGGTACATGGAACTAAAAACCATACAGACCTTAGATGAGCTGGAGATAGAAAAACCCTGTATTGACATGCAGGACGAAGGCTACAATTGTGAATGGTCGCAGGAGCTGAAAATCAGGGATACCTTCAATCAATACCTTGATGCATGGATTTTGTTGCACATCCTGAACCATCAGCAAGGCTTTAAATCGTTGAATGGAACCATCTTCAACATGAGCGTGGGTTATAATCTCGAAGGGGTTTTAAACGAAAATGTGCAGTGGTTTTTTAAGAAAATGCAGAATTGCAACCATGAAAAACTCGAAAAAATAGCACTTATAAAGCCGTTGTATCCTCAGATTGATGAGGTTGAAATCCCGGACACCATCTCGGACAATATCACGCTTAGCACCATGCACGGCTGCCCGCCTGACGAAATTGAAAAGATAGCTTCCTATTTAATTGAGCAGAAAAAGCTACATACCTACGTGAAACTGAACCCCACCTTGTTGGGCCCCGATGAACTCCGGAAAATACTGAATCAATTGGGGAAATTCGATACCCATGTTCCCGATGAAGCTTTTGTCCACGATTTAAAATATCCCGATGCATTAGCAATCATTCAATCGCTAACCCAGAAAGCCAATCAATCAGGGGTTCAATTTGGGCTGAAACTGACCAACACGCTTGAGAGCACGAACCATAAAGAGGTTTTTGCACAAGCCCCCATGATGTATATGAGCGGACGGGCATTACATCCCATTTCGGTAAATGTTGCCCGCAAGTTGCAGAACGAATTCAATGGGCACCTGAATGTTTCATTCGCCGGTGGCGCCGATGCGTTTAATTTCCCGGAACTGATTGGGTGCGGTTTGTCGCCCGTTACAGTATCATCGGATATTTTGAAACCCGGTGGGTACACGCGGTTGAGCCAGTACGTGGAAGAACTTGATGGCAAATTTAACAAGTTCGGGGCTCAATCCATTAACGACTATATCTGTAAGGTGGCAGGCCATTCAAATTTGAAAGAAGCGAAGCTCAAAAACCTGAACCGGTATGCCGACGGGGTTTTAACCGATGGGAGGTACAAAAAGCAATATTTAAAAACACCGGATATTAAAGGTTCACGTAAGCTCAACTTTTTTGATTGCATCGAGGCTCCTTGCCGCGAGAACTGTGCCACCAACCAGGATATTCCTGAATATCTGAATTTTACTGCAATGGGTGAATTTGATGCAGCTTTTAAAACCATTTTAAAGACCAATCCGCAGCCAGGGATTACAGGAAATATCTGTGACCATTTATGCCAACTGCGCTGCACCCGGATTCATTATGACGGATCGTTGAATATCAGGGAAATAAAACGTTTTATAGAAGAAAACCATAAAACGGAACAACCAGTTGAATTAAAACCTGAAAACGGAAAAAAAGTAGCCATCATTGGGGCGGGCCCATCGGGCCTAAGTTGTGCCTATTATCTACGGACAGCAGGTTTTCAGGTAGAACTGTTTGAGAAATCGGCTCAAGCAGGAGGAATGGTGGCTGGTGCCGTCCCCGAATTCCGCCTTGAAAAAGAGAAACTGGAACGCGATGTACATCGGGTTACAGAAATGGGGGCCCTAATTCATTACAATACCAACGTGGACTTTAAGCTTTTTGAACATCTGTACCAAACCTTCGATTATTTGTATATAGCCTCAGGAGCTCCGCTTTCATCAAAATTAAATATCCCAGGAATTGATTCACAAGGGGTAATGGAACCTCTGGAGTTTCTGTTTAAAGCAAAATTGGGGCAAAATCCCATTCAGGGAAAACAGGTAGCCATTATTGGTGGCGGTAATACCGCTATGGATGCTGCCCGCGTGGCTCACCGTTTGGTAGGTGAGAAAGGAAGTGTCGCCATTCTTTATCGGCGGACCATTCAGGAAATGCCCGCCGATTTAGGCGAAATCCAAGCGGTTTTGGACGAAGGAATCCAAATTCATGAATTGGTGGCTCCAGAATCGGTTCAAAGTACAGAAGGAAAAGTGGTAGGACTGAAATGCTCTAAAATGGAACTGGTAAAGGGAACCAAAAACGAACGGCCTCAACCTAGAAAGGTAGCAGGAAGTGAGTTTGTTTTGCCTTTTGATTGTATTATTCCCGCGGTTGGGCAAGATATTGCCTTGGGTTTTATGGATTCAAGCTTGTTTGCTCCTAATTCCCAAACTTTGGAAACCAAAATGAAAAGGGTTTTTACGGGAGGCGATGTGATGCGCGGAGCCGCTACAGCCATCAAAGCCATTGGTGACGGACGCAGGGGAGCTGAACGGATTATTGAGGAATGTGGGGTGGCAACAACCAAACAAGCTTCTGAATACATTTCGCTTACTTTTGAGGAATTAATGGCCTTACGCGCCCGCCGGAGCTATGATATACCTCCGCGCGAAAGCCCAATGGAGGAACGTAGAACCTTTAAACCGGTGAGTTTTACCTACACGAAAGCGGAAGCTCAAAAAGAGGCTTCGCGTTGCCTGCAATGCCAACAGATTTGCAATATCTGTGTGACAGTGTGCCCCAACCGTGCCAATTACCATTATACTGCTGAACCCACCGAAATACAGCTTTACCGGGCCGTCAGGGGTGATAAAGAATCGAAGTTAGAGTTTGATAAGGTGTTTAAAGTTGAACAACGGCATCAGATACTGAATATTGCCGATTTTTGCAACGAGTGTGGAAATTGCGCCACTTTTTGCCCCACCAGTGGTGCCCCTTACCGCGACAAACCCAAATTTTATTTGACCATCCACAGTTTCAATCATGCCGTGGAAGGTTATTATTTATCAAAATTAAATGACAAACAGATACTTATCTTTAAGGAACACGGCGGTATCCGGACGTTGGAAAAAATGGGTGAGGAGTGGTTGTATGAAACCGACCATGTGAAAGCCCTCTTTAAAGATCAGGGGTTTCAGTTGGTTCAGGTGGACTTTAAAGTGCCTTGTGCCCAGCAGGTTCATTTTGATATGGCCGCAGAGATGCGGTTGCTTTATCAGGCTGCAGTTTGTCTTTACTGATTTTGTAATGTCAACCGTAGTTTGCTTTAGAGTCGGTGATTGGAAAAACAGAAAACTGTGAAATTGGAATTTATTCCAGCTTCACAGTTTTTTAGTATTCAATGCCTTATAACTTCTATCAGGTTCATTACTGATTAAATCATTGTGTTAATCTTCAAACTCAAAAGCTGTTTCATGTTTGGAGGTTTCCAACACAAATGAACTGTAAAAACGGCTCATGTTTTTAATATTTGAGAAATCCTGGGTAATGAACCGGTGGTAATCGTCCATATCTTTAATAAATACCTTTAATAAGAAATCGACATTCCCTGAAACATAATAGCATTCATTCACTTCAGGCAATAGTTTTATTTTTTTAACAAACTCATCTACAGCCTCTTTGGTGTGGTTATCTAAAATAACAGATAGGTAAATAATAAGCCCTTTTCCAGCTTTTTTGGGATCGGTAAGTGCTACATATTTAGTGATAAATCCCTGAGACTCCAATTTCTTAATCCGTTCATATACCGGTGTTTTCGACATTCCCAAGCGGTTGGCAATTTCTTTGGCGGTAATCCGGCAATCGGTTTGTAAAATTTTTAATATCTCCTTATCTACATTATCTACCTGTTTCATATTTTTATAAATTTGATGTTGGTTTAATTGAATTATTCTATTATTTCATTAAATTCAGTCAAAAATAAGTCTTTTTTTTAATTTGTTTAGTACAAAAGTCTTTTTATTATCAAAAATCCATTTCCTTTTGGTTATTTATTCGTAAGCATATAAACGATAAAAGTATTTATTCCTTAATATGGAATATTATATAATTCAATTGTATTGTAATATATAAAAATAGTTTACATTTGTCATGATAAATTTTAAAACATTAGTATTTATACCATGCAAAATACAGTTACAAAAACAAATTCGGCCGAAATTCTAGAAAAAGCCATACAACGATATCGGGAACGAGGCATTATATTGCCGACGTTCAAACAGCAAAGGAATCCTGAATTGATTCCTGATAAGATCAAAGTAAAACTCCAAAATATTGGCCTTTGGGAGTTGAACCCGTTGAATTTATTCCGCATTTCCTGGAAAAATGAACCCGTTGAAAAAGGCGGGCTTTTTGGAAAAGTAAATTATGTAGAATTACCCAAAGCCCTCACGGGTGTTGACGCTAAAATTGTGCTGATGATTGGGAAATATTTTCCTACAGGGGCACATAAAGTGGGGGCGGCTTATGGCTGTTTGGCTCCCAAAGTTATCCAAGGGGAATTCGATCCAACTTACCATAAAGCAGTTTGGCCATCGACTGGAAATTATTGCCGTGGGGGGGCTTTCGATTCAAAAATTATGGGAACCGAATCGGTGGCCATTTTACCCGAAGAGATGAGCCGCGAAAGGTTTGAATGGCTCCGTGATTACATCGGTTCTGAAGTTATTGCTACACATGGGTGCGAATCGAATGTTAAAGAGATTTATGATAAATGCTGGGAAATTAAGCGGACCCGCAAAGATTGCATGATCTTCAACCAGTTTGAAGAATTCGGCAATGCTGCTTGGCATTACAATGTAACAGGCCCAGCCATTGAAGAAGTTTTTGAAATGGTGAAACCCAAAGGATCCCGGTTTTCAGCCTATATTTCGGCCACAGGCTCGGCAGGTACCATTGCCGGAGGCGATTATTTACGTACCAAATTTCCATTTATCAAAGTGGTAGCTTCGGAAGCCTTACAATGCCCAACATTATTGAGCAATGGTTTTGGAGGCCACCGCATCGAAGGAATTGGCGACAAGCATGTGCCTTGGATTCATAACTGCAAAAACACCAACGTAGTAACAGCTATCGACGATGAGGATTGCATGCGTGTATTGCGCCTGTTCAACGAACCGGAAGGCCATTTGAGGTTAAAAGAGCTAGGGATTTCTGATGAATTGATTTCTCAGCTGCATTTGATTGGTATTTCCGGGATTTCGAACATGCTTTCGGCCATTAAAACGGCCAAGTTCTTCGAAATGGGCGGTCAGGATGTGATTGTGACCATTGCAACCGATTCGGCCGATATGTACCAATCGCGAATAGCAGAACTGACACAGGAAAAAGGAAAATATTCGACCTTTCAGGCTGCATTGGATTTTGAAAAATGTATTCTAGGGCAGGAAACTCAGAATATGAAAGAACTCGGGTATCACGATCAAAAAGCCATACACAATTTAAAATATTTTACATGGGTGGAACAACAGGGAAAAACAGTGGAAGAATTGAACCGGCTTTGGAACGATACCGGTTTTTGGCCCAACATGTTCAACCAGGTACATGAATGGGATGTGTTGATTGAGCAATTTAATGAACGGACCGGGCTATTAAAAAAGCTATAAACATGGATGCCGGGAAACTTATTTTCAGGTGCACCGATTGTGGCCAGGAATATCCGGGACACACCTTCATGTATTTATGCCCAGCATGTGAAACCGGGAACCGCGCTTGGTTGCCACCCAAAGGAGTATTAAAAACCGTCTATAATTACCGTCGGATAGGTGAAGGGAAAGATTCCGGACTTCTTGCTGCACAGCTGCAAAAAAGCAGGTATTTGGAACTTCTCCCCATTCAACATTTGAAAAGTTTGCCCCGGTTGAAAGTTGGGAACACACCTGTTTACAATGTGTCTCAGCACTTTCATCTGGAAGGAATGCAATTATTTGTAAAAGACGACAGCCAAAACCCGACCTATTCTTTTAAAGATAGAGCTTCGGCTTTGGTTTCGGCCTATGCCAGGGAGAAGGAAATTACAACCATTGTGGCAGCAAGTACCGGGAATGCAGGTTCATCGCTGGCAGGGATTTGCGCTTCGCAAGGGCAGAAAGCCATTGTATTTGTTCCAGCCAAAGCTCCGATGGCCAAATTGACACAAATTTTAATGTATGGCGCCAAGCTGGTGCCTGTGGACGGCACCTATGATCAAGCCTTTGATTTGAGCATGGAAGTTTCAAAAGAGTTTGGCTTTTTTAACCGTAATACGGCCTTTAATCCTTTTACGATTGAAGGTAAAAAAACCGTAGCTTTTGAACTGTTTGAGCAGTTTGTAGGAAAAATGCCTGCAAGGATTTTTGTTCCGGTAGGTGATGGAGTTATTATTTCAGGAGTTTACAAAGGGTTCGAAGATTTATTAAAACTTGGCCTCATTGAAACGATGCCTGAAATTGTTGGCGTTCAAGCTGCGGGAAGCAATAACCTGGCTTCGAATTTCCAAAAAGCCACTTTTGCAATCAAGCCCGGAGTTACTTGTGCTGATTCAATCGCGGTGGACATCCCACGTAATTTTTACATGGCCTGCCAGTTTGTTGACAAATACAATGGAAGGTTTATTGAAGTATCCGACGAAGAAATATTGGAAGCATCTACCTTGTTAAGCCGGAATACAGGTTTGTTTGCGGAACCTGCCTCTGCTGCTTCGTTAGCAGGATTTTTAAAAATGAAAACGCAGAATTCAATACCGGAGAAAAGCACAAATTTATTATTGCTGACAGGAAGCGGATTGAAAGATTTAAAAGCGGTTCAAAGCTCAATAAAACTGGCGGAACCGATTTCGGCCACCCTACAAGAAGCAAAAAAAATTTTAGAATTGTAGAATAATGGCTATCTTGTTGCAGGAAAAAAATAGGAAAATGTTTATGGAAACGTTGATCATCAAGCCAACAAAGACGAATCCCTATATTTGTTTCGATCCTGCCAATCAAAGATATGAGATATCAGGGCTCTCATTTCCTGAAGATCCTCAGGGAACATTTGAACCTGTGTTCAATTGGTTGAAAAACAATTTGAACCAATTGAATCATAAAATGCAGTTACACCTGCAAGCCGATTACTTCAATTCCGCTTCGAACCGGTTGTTGTTAAAATTATTCAGAATTCTTGAAGTTCAGGTACAAGCTGGAAAAGAGATTGAAATCGTCTGGAATTATCAAGACGAAGAGATTCAAAACGACGGCATTATTTTCTCACGTATCGTAAATATTCCGTTTCAGTTTGTAAATGTTCCTTCAAATTAGTAAAGGAAAATTTACCCCCGATGATTGAATTTATACTTAATAGCCAAAAGGTTACCTATACGGGTGATACCAATCAGTCGCTTTTAACTTATTTAAGAAATGAACAACATATTACTTCACCCAAAGATGGATGTTCCGGCGAAGGTACTTGTGGCGCCTGCCTGGTGGACATAAACGGAAAGCCAAAACTGGCCTGTAAAACCAAGTTATCCGATGTTCATGGGGCTGAAATTCACACGGTTGAAGGGATCGAGGAAAAATCAAAAACCATTATTGCTCAATCCTTTGTGGATGCAGGTGCCGTTCAGTGCGGTTTTTGCACGCCGGGTTTGGTCATGCGGACTTTCTTACTGCTCCAAGGGAATCCCGAACCCACGATAGATCAAATTAAAAAAGCTATCAGTACCAACCTTTGCCGATGTACGGGTTACATAAAAATAATTGATGCAGTGCAGATTTCCGCAAAAAGGTTGCAAGGTCATTTGGTGCCAAAACCTGAAAGCAAAGGAAAAGTGGGAGAGCGGTTAACCAAATATCAAGCCTTTGATACTGCTACCGGAAAGCGCCTTTATACCGATGATCTTTTTATGGAGGGGATGCTTTTTGCAGCCCTGAAATTTTCCGATCATCCAAAAGCCATTGTAAATGCGATTGATATATCCAAAGCTCGGGTATTGCCGGGTGTTCACAAGATATTTTTAGCTACAGATGTTCCAGGCCAACGAAATGTAGGGATTATTTACAACGATTGGCCTTTAATGATTGACATTGGAGAAACGACCAACTACATTGGTGATGTTTTGGCGGGTGTGGTGGCTGAAAGTGAGGAAATTGCCCGTAAGGCAGTGGAATTGATCCGGGTGGATTATACCGTGTTGGAACCAGTGGTAGATCCTCATCGAGCCATTTTACCCGGGTCACCAAGGGTTCATCCAACCAAAGACAATTTGCTCGATGTTTGTAAAGTAAAACGTGGCAATGCAATGGAGACCATTAAGCAGTCTGACATTGTGGCGCATGGGGTTTTTCAGACTCAACGGATTGAACATGCTTTTTTGGAGAAAGAATCGGCGGTAGCCAAACCTGAAGGCGGAGGCATTATATTGTATAGCCAGAGCCAGGGGATTTATGAAGATCAGCGACAAGTTGCATCGCTGTTAGGCCTAAAAACACATCAGGTTCATGTAGAGCTTTTGCCCAATGGCGGCGGTTTTGGTGGAAAAGAAGATTTGTCGGTGCAAGGTCACGTTTCATTGTATGCTTTTTTATTAAAAAACCCTGTAAAATTGACCCTTACCAGGCAGGAATCCATCCGGATGCATCCCAAGCGGCATCCTGTATCTATGGATATGACCATTGCCTGTACTAAAGATGGAAAGCTGACAGCCGCTTGGCTTGATGCCGTGGGCGATACAGGTGCATATGCCTCGGTGGGAACTAAAGTAATGGAACGTGTGGCCGGACATGCTACCGGTGGGTATTATTTTCCCAATGTCGAACTTCAGGCAAAAACAGTTTACACCAATAATATCCCCAGTGGTGCCATGCGCGGGTTTGGAGCCAATCAGGTAACTTTTGCTTTAGAAGTATTAATCGACGAGCTTTGCCAAAAAGGCGGATTCGATCGTTGGCAATTCCGCTATAACAATGCATTGGTAGATGGTTCACTTACTTCGACAGGACAAAAAGTATATGGCGTTGGAATTCAGGAGTGCTTGTTGGCTTTAAAAGAGGATTTTTACAAAGCCCGGTATGCCGGGATAGCCTGCGGAATTAAGAATTCAGGTGTTGGCAATGGAATGGTTGACCAAAGTGGGGTCCGGATTACTATTGCATCCGGAAACCATGTCATCATTGATCATGGTTGGACAGAGATGGGGCAAGGCGTACAAAATATGGCTATCCAGACTTTATGCACCGAAACAGATATTAATCCCGAAATTATTGAAGTTAGGATTGATACCCAGGCACAGATTAAAACAGGCATGACCACCTCGTCAAGGGGAACTGCTTTGTTAGGCCTGGCCATTATTGACGCATCCAAAAGTTTGAAAGAAGATTTGAAAACCCATTCTTTGAAAGATTTGGCAGGTACATCATACGATGGAGAATTTACCTGTAATTGGACCAATAAACCAGGAGTTGATGTTCCTGAACCAGTCATCCATTATTCGTATGGATATGCTGCCCAATTGTGTATTTTGAACGATAGCGGGGAGATTGAACGGTTTATTGCCGCCCACGATGGAGGTAAAATTATGAACCCTTTATTGTTCGAAGGTCAGATTCAAGGTGCCGTGCACATGGGTTTGGGCTATGCCTTAACTGAGGATTTGCCCATGAAAGATGGTTTTTTGGTGAGCGACAGATTACGCGATTTAAAAATATTGAAAGCCACAGAAACACCTCTCATTGAAGTTAGATTCGTGGAAAAAGCAGATCCGGTAGGACCATACGGAGCTAAAGGCGTGGGTGAAATCGGCCTGGTTCCCACGGCTGGTGCCGTAGCAAATGCCTATACCCAGTTCGATGGAATCCGTCGGTATCAACTACCGTTAAAAATAGCCATCAAACCACCCTCATGCCAATTAAAGCATGAGTAGTTTTTAATAATCAAAAAAAGTAGATTTTTTGAAAGGGTAGGCTAACGCATTGTATGAATGCTGTTTGCTGAATTTTGTTGTGACAATTCTGAATGAAATCTATTTAACAATCAAAAAATTAATGAATTAGATTGAAAAAAAATTTTTATCAAAACTATTTTTTTTTAAATTTAATAGAAAATGAACGAACATGATAGTCCTTAAAGATGCCACTTACATTGATTGGAAAACCCTGGAATTTATTCAGGGACATATAATCGTTGAAATGGGCGAAAACCGTCCCATTCAATTTACACAGGCAATGCCACAAATAAGTAATGATACGAAGGTGATTGATTGCAAAGATAAAATTGTGACCAAATCGTTTGCCAATGCGCATCATCATGTGTATTCTGCTTTAGCTACAGGGATGCCTGCACCCAAAAAAAGCCCCGAAAATTTCTACGAAATACTTAAATACATTTGGTGGGCTTTAGATAAATCACTGGATTTGGAAATGATTAAAGCCAGCGCCTACGTTACCGCCATTGCCTGTGCCAAAAACGGGGTCACCTTTGTAATTGACCACCATGCCAGCCCTTTTGCCATTGAAGGTTCATTGGAGGTTATTGCCGAAGCTTTTGACAAAGTGGGGGTTGCCCATTTGTTATGTTACGAGATTTCAGATCGCGATGGTGTGGATATTGCCAAAAAAGGGCTGGCCGAAACAGAAAACTACCTCAAAAAACATCAGGGATTGGTGGGGTTACACGCATCATTTACGCTTACCCAAAAAACATTGGAAAAAGCTGTGGAGCTGGCCCGAAAATACAAAACCGGCGTACATGTTCATGTGGCCGAAGATTTGTACGATCAGGAGCATTGTTACGACATTCACAACAAGCGGGTGATTGAACGTTATAAAGATTTGGGAATCCTCGATTTAAAGGCATCACTATTAGTTCATTGCCTGTATTTGACCGATGCCGAAAGACACATGATCCGCGAAAGCAGATTACATGTGGTGCAAAATACCGATAGCAATTTAAACAACAATGTGGGACAATTCAACTCCTGTGCTTTGGGCGACAATATACTATTGGGTACCGATGGTATGTACAGTGACATGCTGCGGGCTGCAAAATCGACCTATTTTAACGGGCAATTGTGCGATACCATTGATACCCCGGAAATTTACCGCAGATTCCGGCAGGTGCATCATTACCTGGCCGAAAATAACTTTAAAGGTAATGGAGACAACAACTTGGTGGTTCTTGATTACCAATCGGCTACTGAACTTTCAAAGGAGAATTTCTTAGGTCATTTTCTGTACGGACTGGATTCAAAGCATGTTCAGCATGTAATTTCCAATGGTAAACTCATTGTAGAAGATTGTAAGGTAACCCAAGTGGATGAACCTGAAATTAAAGAGTGGGCCAGGGGATTGAGCAAAGTGCTTTGGGAAAAGATGCATCAGTTGCAATGGTAACCGCATTTTAGCTATATTTTTTTACTTTATTTTATCACAATAGTCCGTTAAACTTTTTTTATTAACATTTTATTCATTATGTAATACGTTGAAATACATAGAAATAGAGAAATATTTCCAAGTATTTCAATTTGCTTTCAAGTATTTCAAATTCAACGTGTTACAAAATATTTACTGAAGTATTGTTATCAGAAATCATTTAATAAATTAAGAATATGTTTCATCTAAGTTTTTTGGAATGGGTGGGTTATGCCGCTTCTGTGTTGGTATTGGTGTCGATGTTGATGAGTTCCATTTTACGGTTACGGATTGTTAATTTGGTGGGTTCGGCCCTTTTTTCAGCTTATGGTTTTTTAATTGGTGCGTTACCCGTAGGTTTACTAAACCTGTTTGTGGTGTTTGCCAATATTTACCACCTATATAAAATGTTTGGTGCGGAGGAAAGTTTTACAACCCTCGAAATCAGGCGCGATAACCGGTATTTGTTAAAGTTTTTAGATTTTTATAAGAAGGATATTCAAAAGTATTTTCCAAAATTTGAATATAACAATAGTATAAATTCTTACACATACATGTTTTTGAGGAATATGGCTGTGGCTGGCGTTTTTTTAGCCCGCGATTATGGCAATAAGCGGCTTTATATTGGGCTGGATTATGTGATTCCGCAATACCGCGACTTTAAATTGGGAAAGTTTATTTACAAAGATAAAATCCGGTTTTTTAAAGAGCAGGGATATACCATGCTTTGTACCATACCACAATCGACACATCATGCCAGGTATCTCGAAAAAATGGGCTTTCATAAAGAAACTTTGGAAGGAAATGAATATTTTGTATTTCCACTTTAAATTAGATTTAAACGAAATTACTAAAGGTTGGACAATGGTTCAACCTTTTTAGTTTATGTTGTTGAATACTAAGCCACATATTCAAATTCTTAGTGAAAAGTAAAAAATACTTTTTATCATTTTTGGTAATATAAAAAGTAGTTAATACTTTTATAAAATAGTACATAAAAAATGTTACAGCCATATCATCTTCAGGAAAAGCATTTAGTATCAGTTGACAACGTGATATTTGGATACCACGAAGGACAACTGAAATTATTGCTCTTCAAGCGGAATCTGGAACCTGCCTTGGGGCAATGGTCGCTCATTGGGGGATGGGTAAACCCGAAAGAGTCGGTGGAAGATGCAGCCAACCGGGTACTTGTTGCTATTACCGGGTTGAAAGACATTTTTATGGAGCAGGTTCAGGTCTTTTCGAATCCGGAACGTGACCCCGGAGGCCGTGTCATTAGCGTGGTATTTTACGCTTTAATTAATATTCAGAACCATAATCATCAACTGGTGTATCAATACAATGCAGAATGGTGGCCGGTAAGCCAGTTACCGGGACTGATCTTTGATCACCAGCAAATGGTAAATGCAGCACTTGAAAAACTCCGCAAAAAGGCTAGTTACGACTTGGTGGGGCGCGATTTGCTTCCCCCGGAATTTACCATCACACAACTGCGTCAATTGTACAATTCCATCTTCATGAAAGAATTTGATCCGGGTAATTTCCGCAAAAAAATTCTTTCATTAGATACTATGGAGCGGCTGGATAAAAAAGATACCTCGGAATCGAAAAAAGGCGCCTATTATTATCGGTTTAAACCTAAAGAGGCATGGGATTTTACCGATCGGATTATTAAAATGTGAGGATAGATGTTAGACACAAGACAAAGAAACTGGCAATTAGGAATTAGCAAAACGAAACTATAAAACAGATAGCGATGAGAAATATTGGATTGATTTTATTGATAGTGGGCATTTTTCAGTTGAAAGCGATTTCGCAGGAGGTGCTTCTAGGGGTGGATCTGTCGTATTTGAACGAAATGGAGGATTGTGGGGCGGTTTATTACGAAAACGGAAGCACCAAAGATGTTTATGCAATTTTTCAAGGCTATCAGAATCAAGTAGTCCGTTTTAGGATATGGCACAATCCCGATTGGACAGAATACGGTAATTTTGCCGATGTCAAGAAAGGGATTACACGTGCGAAGCTAGCAGGCATGAAAGTGTTGCTCGATTTCCATTATTCCGATACCTGGGCCGATCCCGGTAACCAATTGCGACCCGCTGCCTGGCAGGGAATTACCGATTTGGATATTTTAGTCGATTCGGTTTACAATTATACGTTTCAATTATTAAATACCTTAAAAACCGAAAATTTAATGCCCGAGTTTGTGCAGATAGGGAATGAAACCAATGGAAATATTCTGTTAGAAGAAGGGGAATCGTTATATCCAAACAATTGGTCCAGGAATGTAAAACTCTTCAAAGCCGGGATTCAGGCAACAAAGGATGTTGATACATCAATTAAAACCGTTTTACATGTTTCAGATCCCGATAATGGCGATTGGTGGTTTTCTGCGGCTAAAAGCAATGGTTTAAGCGAATTTGATATTATTGGACTTTCCTACTATCCCCAATGGCATAAACAAACTTTAGCCGAAGTTGGAACCATTGTAAAAAGCCTTAAGACTAAATTTGAAAAGTCGGTTTGGATTGTTGAAACAGGTTTTCCCTGGACCCTTGATAATAATGGCGATGCCGGAAATATTTTAACCGGGGAGTCGCTTATGGATGGGTATCTTGCCACCGCGCAAGGACAGAAAAACTTTTTGATAAATCTGAATTATTCCGTCATTTCCAGTGGAGGAATGGGAACCATTTATTGGGAGCCCGCCTGGGTCACTACCAGTTGTTCAACTATTTGGGGCCCTGGTTCGCATTATGAAAATGCTACATTTTTCGATTTCGACAATCAATTGCATCAGGGAATTGAATACTTAACTTATGATTATTCTGTGGCACCCTCTACCAGTTCGCAGGTTACGTTTTATGTAGATATGACCGGTGTTACCATAGTGGAAGATGTGTATGTAACCGGAGATTTTACAGGTACCAATTGGCAATTTATGAAAATGACAGCCATAGGAAATAACATCTACAAATACACCACCACCTTGCAAAAAGGGGAAGAGGGGGCATTTATTTATACCGTGAAAGCCGATTGGAATATGGCTTTGTATCATGAAGATGTTCCGGAGGAATGTGCCTTGTTGTGGGGAACCCATCGAAAATATGTGATTGAAGGAGATACTGAAGTCTATGCTTATAAATGGAGTAGTTGCGAAGAAATTACAGTATCAGTTAATGATAATTTAAATAATTTATTTACTGATGTTTATCCTAATCCTTTTAATGAGAGACTTCACATAAAAACATCTCTGAACGGTAGTCAAAATTTTCAGATCATGGGTATGGATGGACGGCTACTCATTAAAGAAACTTCTGATGAATCATTCGTTAATACCTCTATTTGGAAGGAAGGAATCTACCTGATTCAATGGTTGAACGGCCATGGACAAATACTGGAATCAAGAAAAATTGTTAAAACAATTAATTAAGATGCGAAAAGATATTCTTAAAATTGGAATCGCTGTTGTAAGCCTATTGGCATTGGCTTGCCAACAAGACAAAGATTATGAGGGTTGCGAGTACGATGACTTTAATCAGGGTTGGGTCTTTGCCAAAGATTTACCCGATGGTGACTATTCAGGAACCGGGATTACCGAATCGGCTTTTGATTCCGTTACATTGCCCCATACCGCTCAAATTGAACCATTAGTGGTCAATAATCAATGGATGGGAACCTGCTGGTACCGAAAAACATTTACAATTTCAAAAACTGAGACTGATAAACTTCATTCGCTTTATTTTGAGGGTGCTATGCAAAATGCCGATGTTTACCTGAATGGAAAACTTATCATGCAACATACGGGAGGTTATCTGCCCTTTATCGTTCCTTTGAATTCAGCATTGAAATTTGGTGAAGCCAATCTGTTGGCCGTGAAACTGGTAAATACCGATGATTCATTGGTTCCTCCCGGAAAGGCACTGAATGTGTTGGATTTCAACCGCTATGGAGGCATTTACCGGAATGTAAAACTGGTTTCCACCTCAAAACTGCATATCACCGAAGCCTTAACTACATTTAAACCAGCATCAGGTGCTGTTTTTATTCAGTTCGAATTGATAGACAGTTCTATAAGCAAACTGAAAATAACCACCCAGATTATCAATGAAACGGAGACAGAACAAGTTTTTCAGGTTACTCAACAGATTAGTGATAGCAAGGGAAAAACCGTTATCTCACAAACTTCGGAAAAAATCAAAGCCCAACCTGATGAAACTATCGAGGTTGTTCAAAAAATTGACGTCGAACAACCACAACTTTGGAGCCCGGGCCATCCGCACTTATATGCTTTAAAAACCACAGTGGTTCAGCAAAACAGAGTCATTGATAAAATCCATCAGAGATTTGGAATCCGGAAAGTAGAACTGACAGAGGAGGGATTGTTTTTAAACGGACACAAGATATTCCTTACAGGGACCAACCGCCACCAGGAATATCCTTACATGGGCTATGCCTTATCGGATGAAGCCCAGTGGCGCGATGCCGTAAAAATTAAAAATGCGGGGTTTGATATGATCCGTTTATCGCATTATCCCCATTCCGAGGCTTTTATGGATGCCTGCGATTCGTTAGGAATAGTAACCATGAACTGTATCCCTGGTTGGCAATTCAACGGCAACGAAACCTTTCAAAAGCACGTTTTAAACGATGTTCGGGAATTAATCCGCCGCGACCGGAACCGGGCTTCTGTGTTCTTTTGGGAACTTTCGTTAAACGAATCGTGGATGGAACCCGATTTTATGGAACGGATTCTGGCCGTAAAAGAAGAAGAACTTTCCGAAAAGGGGCAATTTACCTGTGCCTGGATTGATTACGAAGGTTACGATTTATTTATTCCGGCACGCCAGCATGGAAAACCGCCCCATTACTGGAATCAATATAAAGAAGGTAAACGTCCGGTTTTTATTGCAGAATATGGCGATTGGGAATATTATGCCCAGAATGCAGGATTCAATCAAACGGCTTATGCCGACCTGAAAGAGGAGGAGCGGACCAGCCGCCAGTTCCGGGGCGATGGCGAAAAGCGGATGCTTCAACAGGCATTGAACTTTCAGGAAGCCTCGAATTCTAATCAAAAGGGTATTTCAACCATTGGTCAGGCCAATTGGCTGATGTTCGATTATAACCGGGGTTACGCCAACGATATTGAAGCGTCGGGAATTGTCGATATTTTCAGGATTCCCAAATTTGCCTATTATTTCTATCAGAGTCAACGCGATTTGACAGAACCTGTTGTTTTACCCGCACAGGGCGGTGCTATGGTTTTTATTGCCAGTTACTGGCAGCCCGGTTCATCGACTGATATTAAAATTTATAGTAATTGCCAGGAGGTGGAATTGTTCCTCAATGGAAAATCATTAGGCAATCAAAAGCCAGATAACGATACATACAGCAGCCATTTAAAACATCCGCCATTCACCTTTCATCTATCTAAATTTGAAGCAGGTACTTTAGAGGCTATTGGCTATGTAAACGGCAAAAAAATGGCATTATATAAAGCATCAACACCACAAAAACCAGCAAAGATTCAACTTACCTGTGATACTTCAGGAATTCCTTTACGCTCAACTGGTAGCGATATTATTTTTGTATATGCTGCGGTAGTTGATCAACAGGGAACCCTTTGCCCCGTCAATGGATTAAAGATAGAATTTACAGTATCAGGTAATGCCCAATTGATTGGCGATAATCCGGCCATAGTAGAAGCAGGTATCGCTACCATTCTATTGAAAACAACCAATACAGAAACAGAGATTTCAATTTCGGCCCAATCACCGACATTAGAAAACGCTCATTTGAAAATAAACTAAATAAGAACATGAAAACAATCATTGGACTTTCATTAGGATTAGAGATAATCCTAATAATGGCTTCGTGCCAAGAACAGCCTGAATTTTATTATGGGGCCGACCTTTCGTACGTTAATGAAATGCTAGACTGCGGCGGAACCTATCGGTTGAATGGACAGGTGACCGATCCGTATCAGATTTTTGCCGAAAAGGGCTGCAATTTGGTTCGCGTACGATTGTGGAACAATCCCAACTGGACCGAATACAGCAACTCCGATGATGTTTTTGAAACCATCAGGAAAGCGAAAGAAAACCACATGCAGGTACTGCTCGACATCCATTATTCCGATACCTGGGCCGATCCCAGCCATCAGGTTATTCCGGCAACGTGGAAAGGGATTGCCGATTTGAATATTCTTTGTGATTCGGTATATCAATTTACCTTCAATTATTTGATGCGCCTGGAACATGCAGGCATCATGCCCGAAATGGTTCAGGTGGGGAACGAAATCAACATTGAAGTGATGCAAAACCGCGATACCAGTGATACGAAAAACATTGACTGGAAACGCAATGTAGCTTTGCTCAATAGCGGTATCAAAGCGGTCAGGGACGCCGGGGGACAGGCTAAATCCATCAAACCCTTGGTAATGTTGCATATTGCCCAGCCTGACCATGCCTATGAATGGTTTGATTCTGCCAGGGTTAACGGGATTGCTCCTTACGATTTTATCGGATTGTCCTATTATTCCAATTGGTCCGATTTCTCGATGCAACAATTATCGGACGAGGTTGCCCGGTTAAAAAAGGATTTCGGAAAAGAGGTAATGGTGGTTGAAACTTCCTATCCATGGACCTTAGAAAGCTTTGATCCGGCTCATAACATTCTGGGAGAACAATCGCTGGATTCCGGTTTCAGGGCTACACCCCAAGGACAACTGCAATACATGATAACCTTAACTCAAAAAGTGATTGACGGAGGTGGGATAGGGGTAATTTACTGGGAACCCGCGTGGATTTCGACTTCGTGCAGCACCTTGTGGGGACAAGGTTCACATTGGGAAAATGCCACTTTTTTCGATGCCGGGCATCAGAACGAAGCTCTTCCGGTATTTCAATACATGAAACATCCTTATACAAAATAGTTTAAACATAAGAATATCAATGACAATGAAAAAAGAAATCAAAACCATTTTTAAAGAAAAATTTGGAATAGAGCCAAACCTTTACGCAGCCCCAGGCAGGGTGAATCTGATTGGAGAACATACCGACTACAACGAAGGGTTTGTATTACCCGCTTCGGTTAACAAGTCCATCCATTTTGCGATAAAACCCAATTCATCAGGGGTTTTCAGGTTTTATGCCATCGATTTGAACGAAAGTTTCGAAACCCCGGTTGATAAAATTGAACCCAGCAAAACCCATTGGGCCAACTATTTATTGGGTGTAATTGCCCAATTTGTAAAGGATGGAAAAAAAGTTCCTGCTTTTGATTGCGTTTTTGGGGGCGATGTCCCCCTGGGCGCTGGAATGTCTTCATCGGCGGCTATTGAGGTGGGAATGGCCTATGCTATTAATGATCTTTTTAAGCTGAATTATTCAAAATTACAGTTAGTAAAATTCGCTCAAATGGCCGAGCATGAGTATGCCGGAGTAAAATGCGGCATTATGGATCAGTTTGCCTCCATGCACGGCAAAGCCAATCATGTGATCAAATTAGATTGCCGCAGTCTGGAATACCAATATTTTCCACTCGATATGACCGATTATATGTTGGTTCTGGTAAATACCGGGGTAAAACATTCATTGGCATCATCGGAATACAACAAACGCAGGCAGGAATGCGAAAATGGGGTGGCCCTTTTGAAAAAATACCAGCCCAATATCCATTCCCTTCGCGATGTGGGTTTGGAACTCATCCAAGCCCATAAAAGCGAGTTTAATGAAATTACCTACAACCGGTGTTCCTATGTAATTGAAGAAAACATAAGGCTAGAAAATGCCTGCAACGCCTTGGAACAAGGAAATTTTGTAGAATTTGGAAAACTGATGTATGGTTCGCATGAAGGGCTGAAAAATAAGTATGAAGTCAGTTGCCACGAATTGGACCAATTGGTGGATATGGCCAGAAATACCGATGGAGTATTGGGTGCCCGGATGATGGGTGGCGGTTTTGGTGGGTGTACCATCAACTTGGTAAAAAAAGGATCGGTTCCCGCGTTTGAAAAAAACATCCGTGCTAATTATAAAACTCCTGACGGCAAAGAACCTCAGATTATTGAAGTGGTTATTGAAGAAGGAGCGAGGCTTGTCAATGAGTAATTCAGAATGAAGAATTATGAATTATGTCATTCATGGACATTAATTTTATTCGTGGCAAAAAACTACTTGAACAATAACAAGTAATTAACGTGAGTTCGATGTAAGAAAGTGTTTAAAATATTATAAAGAAATAAGGTTTTTTGTTATATTTAAGTATCTGACATTTAAATATATAGTCACAAAAAACCTTATTAAAAATGATAGATAAAATTATCAAAATTTTTTGTTCTGTGGACGATTTTTGCAAAGAAATTGATAAAGTAATGGAGGGACACCTCTTAGGAACAGAAGGCCCTAAAAAGCTAAGAAACCGGAAGTTTTCAATGTCCGATAGTGAAGTAATTACCATTTTAATTCTATTTCACTTAATGAACTATAGGGACCTTAAACACTTTTATATCAATCATGTGCAAAAAAACATGAAATCAGAATTTCCCGTAACAGTTTCGTATAACCGTTTTGTCGAATTACAGCGAAAAGCCTTTTTACCTATGTGCATCTATTTGAAAAGCTTCCGCTTAGGGACTTGCACTGGTATTTCATTTATTGATTCCACCCCAATTAAAGCATGCCACATAAAAAGAGAAAAGCAAAATAAGGTATTTAAAGGGTTGGCTATCAAAGGACAATGTTCCATTGGATGGTTTTTTGGTTTCAAATTACATCTTGTTATAAATGATAAAGGTGAAATAATTGATTTCCTGTTTACTCCAGGCAATACCGATGATAGGCAACCATTAAAAGACAAAAACTTTCACAAAAAGTTATTTGGAAAACTATTTGGCGATAAAGGTTATATCAGTCAAACACTATTTGAAGAGATGTTTATAGATGGTATCCATTTAATTACAAAACCGCGTAAGAATATGAAAAACAGCTTAATGCACATTCATGACAAACTGATTTTGAGAAAAAGGTCACTCATTGAGACGGTAAATGATGAGTTGAAAAATATTTGTCAAATAGAACATACAAGACACCGTAGTGTTGACAATTTCCTTGCTAACCTGATTTCTGGACTTATCGCATATAGCTTTTTACCTAAAAAACCTTCAATAAACATCGAAAATATTGATAATAATAGAATTGCAAAAGCCGCTTAGGTCGAACTCACGTTAATTAAGAAAGTAGAATAAAGAATCACGAATATTGAGGTTTAAATTTTATGTCAATTCGTGCCATTCGTGCAAAAAATATAAAACTATGATAAACTTTTCAGAACACCCGCATCGGCGTTACAATCCGTTGAACGGGGAATGGGTTTTGGTTTCACCGCACCGGGCCAAACGCCCCTGGCAGGGACAAACCGAAAAACCGCAACAGGACAATCGCCCCAGTTATGATCCTACTTGCTATTTATGCCCCGGAAATCAAAGGGCACAAGGACCTGTAAACGAAAAATACACATCCACCTTTGTGTTTACCAACGACTTTAGCGCATTGCTTCCCGATACGCCGGACGGAGAGTTAACAGATGGCCTATTTATTGC
>Ga0209211_10003172_pt1 | contig 27143 bp, 32 predicted proteins | sample RifGroA2_FD_183992 | JGI IMG/M metagenome (GOLD analysis project Ga0209211, IMG submission 183992) | Groundwater microbial communities from Rifle, Colorado, USA - Groundwater A2 (SPAdes) (version 2) | ecosystem: Environmental > Aquatic > Deep subsurface > Groundwater | place: Rifle, Colorado...
AGGAAAAGCTGACGCCGGCAATGCTTGAACATCAGGCAACGAAAGTGTGGACGTGGGGAAATTTTCTTCACGCCCAGATAAGATATTCAAATTAGGACAGACCCTTGTGGTTGCGCACCACAAACCATAAAAATATTTTTTGACCAACCCCCTAGATGGATACCAATGGATGGGTAAATGATCTTGATGCGCTGAGAAAAGCACTTTCTATTCCTGGTGTTGAAGAACGATGCACCCGCCATGTTCCGGCAATCTTTGAGCTTCTCGATGATTATGGATTTCCAGAGGATATCGCCGCTTATGCCTCTCAAGCAGTCTTTGCCTGCTGCCAGGAAAGATATGAAAAAGAGATCAGTTCTGATCCTTCTGCATGGGCAGGAGAGATTCGCTCAGGATACCTCGAAGATGCACAACGCATGATGATGCTTGGCGACTTTGCCCTCACGGCAACAGCATTTCTTCTCGGTGATGAAGAATGGCTTGCCAGCACACCGCTGCCCCAAAACCCCTACATCGCGCGGATCTCACACCGACAACGAGCTCTTGTCATCCCACAATTTGGCAAAAACTCCTTTCGCAGCCTTGGCCATCATCGATTCGAAGGCATCATTACTGACAGGGAATGTTTTGTGCGAATGGCAGGATACTTTGATCCTGCCTGCTCATTTCTCCAACAGTATGGGCAAGGAATTGTCCTGCCAAGGTAGAAGAAAGATACTTTTTACCCCTAGTTAGGGACTAATTAAACGATAGGTTTATATACTACTTAATACTACTACCAAGTAATAACTATAAAATGAGGCTGATGATATGAACAAGACCCTCTTGATCGGAATAACGGTGTTATTTCTTTTAGCACTTGCAGCACCATTTACGACTGCGAGCATCAACCAGTCGGAAGCTACGTGCTCAGACATACGGATGGTTTTTCCAGAAGTTCGCCTCCTGGAAGACAGCCATGAGACATTTGATTTTGACATTCTTAACTATGGCGAATCTGCCTTTAGGCTGACAAATATCACGTTTGACAACAAAAACTCCGGCGATTTTGACATCTCAGCAGATGACCATGATGGGACCATCAATGAAGCAGACAGCGAGCAATTCTCATTTACCGTCGAGACAGACTCCGTCTCCCGATTAACATCCGGCACTGCAGAAGTGATCATCAAAGGGACATTTGACCAGGGCGTTTCCTGCACGAATATCAGAGCATCATTTTCTGTTTTCGTTGAGGATGAAGAAGGCGCCGGAAACGGCGGCTATGGATATGGGGGGGATTATTATGCTGATCCCTATCATGACCAGCCTCGAAGGTGCCCGGACATCGCAACTTTCAGAAACAACAGAGGACTCATCAATAACCGCGACACGTATGGCGGATTGACAGATTGGTGCTTGCCTGAGAACAGAGCGAATTATGGCTATGCCCCAGCACAAGCGGATTATGGGCAGTATTACCAGCAAAGGGGGCAAAGACCAACAAACTGCATCATCACCGGACGGGCATCTGGTTATCCAAATTATGGTTATTCTAATTGGGTGTATGAAGATAGGTATTATAGAACAGGACAGGACAGAGCAGATTGGCTCGAAGATATGCGATGGAGAGGGCTTCGATGAGCCTGGAACATTTCGCGGATGCGTGCTATGATGCGCTTTGCTTAGCTGGGCAGGATATAGGAAAACTACCTGATCAGTACAATCGGGCAACTCCCGATGGCCAAGCAAAACATCTCGTCGAGTCTTTGCCAGGTGATGTACAAGCAGCATTGAGAGAGGGGGATAAAGACAGCGTTGTTGCATATCTCAATTCACTTCCTCAGATTAGAAGAGGGCCAGAGATTGGGAAGCGAGATGTTGTCAGATGTCTTGATCCATATCTCCGAGATCTTCACCTTGACCCGGGATCACTCGTCGATGGGCATGAGGAATTGGCAAGGAGACGAGCAGAGATCAGCCCAGTGGTCATAACAGACAGCAATGGGCAAGAGTTTTATCTGTAATTTTTCTTATCATATCTCAAGTGAGGGACTGCATATTATACGGAGAAACAGCTATCCTATCATGATAAAGCATTGCTGATTGGTGATTAGCCCATTACAACTGAGACGTTTCTGCACCCGGCTTCATGTTCTAGCTGGATAAATGCGACACTTCGATTTTCTGGACCAACTACGCTAACGCTCATGGGAACCATGTTCAAATCTCTAGAAAATAAATGGGCCCGAGGAGATTTGAACTCCCGACCACCCGATTTCAGTGTGAGAAACCCACTTATCAGTCGGGCACTCCACCAGGCTAAGCTACGGGCCCTTAATCCAAAGAACTCTCAAGTGGTTTAAAAACGTTTCTGTTAGAAAAAAAACAGGCATCATTGATGCCCGGATGAAAAGCGCCTCCGACCAGACTCGAACTGGTGACCTTGTGGTCTCTTACCAAACAACGTTTGGGAAATCCTGAACGTTAGTGAGGATAACAGCCACACGCTCTACCTGTTGCTCCGTGGTTTTCCCACGTCTAAGCTACGGAGGCATCTATGAATGATTTTAGCTCAGGTAGATATGAAATGATGTGGCTTGGAATCTCTTTATAAAACTTTCTCCTATCCTCAGGGATAAACAAGCAACATCTATGCCCTAGTTTGTGGTAATCAGAAAGTTTCTTTTTTAAGTAATTAATTTTTTCTGAATTAGGATGTTTCCATTCCGTGACTTCAATGATAACATCACCAATAACAAAATCAGGAAAATAAGCCTTTCCTTCAATAGAGATGTACTCTTCATATCTTTCATTTCTTTATGCCATTGCTTCATTCTTTTTGAGCTAACCTGTCTGAGCCTTTCAACAGTTTGTGAAAACGTTCCGTCATCTTTTTTCTTACGGATCAAGTTCTTTCCCCCTTTAATTTGGCCCCAATTCGAAGGAAGTATCTCATCATATCCAATTTTGTTTGTTTGGATATTCAGAAACTTGCATAATGCTAAGGCATATTTTTCTGACAGATTTTTCTTTTCGTGTTTTAGTCCATAGATTGATCCTTTTGGGATTTTTGTCTTGGCAACAAGTTTTCTTTCAGATCCTGCTTTTTCGATCGCTCTCTCTAATAATGCTCGTTGTTTCCCTTTTTTGAATTTGTAATACATTTTATGGTCAACTGGGTTTATTCAATAATTTATTTATTGCTAAGCTACGAGGGCTTATCGAGAAAGAGGTTCAGAACTATTTAAATAGCTTTCTACTTCAGGATAAAATCGAGTTTACTGTATTATGATTAAAAAAAAATGATCTGTTCAGCAACACCACCACTGGCCAGAAAACCGGTTTTCTTGAAAACCTCCCTCAGGGTACATGAGGGTTTGCAGTGGCGATGCCTTTGCATTCACTCAGCCTCATGCTACTTTAGCTCATCAGGGAATATAGAACGAAGAAGGACCATCTGCTCCTGTGTGATCTGCTTCTCATTATATTTTTCCAACACTGTCTCCTTCAATTGCTCATCGAATGCGGGGCAGAGCGAAGATTTCTTTGGGGATTCCTCCTGAATCGTGAGGCCTTTGCTGATAGACATCACAAAACTTCCAAGCGCAATAGAGAGAGCAACTAAGAGGATAGTTGCGACAAGCGGAGAGACTGCACGCCTGCCTAGCTTACGCATAATCCTCACCGAATTTTTTCATGTGGTCCATCTGCACCAAGATTGCGTTGATGATGAACAGGATCATCGCCATTTCCATCAGGGCAAGGATCCATCTTGGAGTGTCGAAAATGCCCACCTGGCGAATGAGGGTGATGATAGTTTCGATGATAAAGAGCACCAATGCATAAAAGACAAATTTCCATGGCTTGCTGTGGAACGTATCATGGTTCTTGAAGAGCCTAATAAAGAGGACGAAACAGATCGCTGCTAATATAGCGTTATACATCGGTGCAACCATCCCAATGGCTATGCCTAGTTGTCCTGCCATCTAGATCGCCTCCGTGATTTGAATCTGCATCACTAATGCAGCGATAAGAAACCCCATCATAATGCTCGGGATTACATGAGTGAGATAGGGAGATTCAAAGATGCCAAACGCACGCAAGGCTTTGATGACCATCTCAAGAGCAAACAGCACCATCATCGGGATGAGCATCTTCCAGGGCCGCAGGTGCTCTTGCCTTCGCGCATGGCGCACCATGTTCAATGAGATGAGACCAGCAACAATGGCCAAGAACATATCAGCTATCTGGAGAACACCCACAAGAAAGGGATACTGAATACTGGAACTCACCATCTTTCACCTCTTTTTCAGTTTAGCTTTTCGTCCTTTAATGTTTATAAACTTTTCTTTTTCGATATTTTGCAACAGCTTCTTGCCAGCAATGAGAGCCAGAATGGCAATACCATATCCAAGAACTGCCCCAGCTATGACATCAGACAAGTAATGGACCCCAAGATAAATCCTTGTCAAAGAGAGCAATCCTGCAAACCCATAGATCCAATATCTCTGTTTTGGGTAGGCCATGGCAAAAATGGTTGCCATAGCAAAATATATCGAAGCATGGGTGGATGGAAAAGAGCTTGAATCAATGCTGTCTAGAGGGGTGATGGGAAGCCTTGCTGCGGGCCGTGGAACATTAAAGAGCAGTTTTACAACATCTGTCCCATACCGTGCGATGGCCACTGCACCAGCGAAACACACTGGATAAAACCACCTTTTTGTTTTCCAGGCAAGAAACAGGAAAAGGATGGCTGCTATTACATACAACGCAGCCTGACTGAGGAAGAAATTGATCAATGCCGTGAGCCAGGGCATCCTCATGCCTGAAAAGGCGAACATGACAACATCATTTATCACCCAGCTCAAGAGGAAAAAAACAGAGAGGATCAGAATGAACATATTAACCCCTCTTTCCTTTTTCATACGCTGCCAGAGCAGAGATTATTTAAAAAACTTGTCTTACTAAATAAAATAAAATGAAAATCCTGACAGTCGCTATCCCACCGTTCGCTTCACTCACTCCGCAGCAAGCTGCGGGATATCACGCGACCGTCCGAGACGGATTGTCAATCATTACGGCCTGGAATCCAGATCGATGCCAAGCATAGGTGTATTCAACCCAGACCGTAATAAATCAGAACACTGATCCCAAGAACAGCCAGATAGAAAAGGAAGGATTTTTTTATGAAGTTTTTCTTCTCGAAAACCAGTATCCCCTGGACCATGCTGATAAGAAAGACAAGGCCAGATTCCAGCTCGAGCAGCAGGATGTTGCCTGTGGAGAGGCCAAGGATGACTGGAGGAAGAAGATAGCCGAGCACGGGGCTCTCAATCAGCAATAAAAGGGAATAGGCGATGATAGTCAAGAGCAGCACAACAATGATGTGGAGATGGAAAGAGAGAAGAAAAAACAAGAATGCCAGCGGGATTAGGAGTATTCGAATGATAAAAAAAATAGGTTTTGCCTTCTCCATCTCCTCTTCAGCCTGGAGGGCGATGATGGAGCCAACCGGAATTCCAAGAAAGGCCAGGATAAGGATGATCAGGGGATCCAACGGGAATGCCCCCATTGGATGATCAAGTCAATGCCGAGATCCTTTATCTCGAGAGGAACATCGCAGGCACCAAAACAAGAGCCAGCCCAGATAATGATCGTAGAACCAGTCCTGGATTCAAGCTGATGCTTTATCTCTGCGGCTTTTGGCTTCAAGCCATCAGGAAGCTGAATACAGACCAGTTTTGCTTGATATTGTTTGATTGATCCGGCAGCCTTATCAATTTCTAGGTCATACATAGATCTAAAGAAAAGGAAATGAGGTTTTAAGGCTTTCTATAGCTCGATGAACAACTCTTCGAGTTCGTGCTTGGAAACCTTTTTCCTGTTCATCGCAGTTCTCAGGTTCTTCTGCTCGCCTTTCATGTATATAGGCTGGTCGTCAAATAGCTCTATCATTTGCATCCCCCCTATTGTTGAACATACCTGTGAGATTGGTTGTCTAGTTTGAAGGTCGATCCACCCGGAGCTCTGAGCACTCCTGGCCTGACTTCTTGCATTTCTTCTCCTTTGACAGTGAACCTGAGCGGCCCTGGCTGGACATAATCATAATGAATCCTGTCAGGTGAGAGCCCTGGAACTGGCAAACGCCCTTCATCACCGTTCCTCTGTGTCCCCTGCGCCTGTGAGGAGTATGCACTTGCCTGATCATATCCCCTCTGACGCGCATCAGCATTCTCATAAGCCTCAGACAGGTTGATCAGATTCGCAGCGTTCCTTCCGGGAAACAACCTGTTAACAGCTTTTGTCACGGTGCTGCCATCTAGGATAGTTATCATCAACTGATAGGTATCGATGTGAGCTGGTTCTCCTGCTCCAGCAACCTGAGCGTCAAGTGATTGTGCCTGCCCTGGCGGAGGCGGCAATGGAGCCTTGTCATAAGTGCAGGAACGAAGTCCAAGATAACTTGCTCCCACTAAAACAGCTGCCGCTGCGGCTAGAGTCCACCCCGATACATGATCTTCCAGTCTTTTTGCCATTTTATGCACCTCTTTGTTTTTATTTACTACTCTCTAGGAGTATAACTACTATTTAAATCTTTCGGTTTAATACCACTCTATAGTGAGAACTAGCCTGTTTTTTTGGCCTTCCCTCTTAGGGGAAAACGCATATATTTCTTGCATGACAAACAGTAATAAATGACCATCTTTTCCCGTGTCCTCACCCTGACATTCTCGCCAAAAGAGAATGCCTCATAGCAATGCTTGCAGAAGATCTTTTGGAGCGAGCGGGGAATCTTGTAGCGGTGCTTCATCGCCAGGTTTCTGGCCTTATGCACGAGAAGGTTCTTTTGCCTTTGCCCCTTGGCAGAGGATATCTGATGGAAAAGATCATTGATGGTTCTCTTTATGCTGTCTGTATTTTTTGCTTTCATAAGCATGGATTGATCGTTGTTTATAAATAAGTTTTGTCCTGCACATAAATCTTTATTAACCGCAGGGGGATGGTGGTTCTATGCTCAAATTCATCAAAAACCTCTTTGACAAGCAGCCAGAAAAGATTGCAGTTGACATCGATGAGCTGCCCTCCTGGTTCGATGAGCATGCCCGCCAGAAGATTGAGGCCTATAAAGAAGAGATGGAAGAACTCTCCAGCCAATTCAAGAAGCAGAAGAAGGAATTGGAAAAACGCCTCGAGCTCATTGCCGCAGCGCAGCTTGTCAACGACAAGATATCTCTCCAGGAAAAAAACTATATGGAAGGAAACAGGACTGCATACATCAATAAGGTATCATCATTTATCGAACAGATCAACTTGCCTGAGAATAATCTCTGGGAAAAATTCTTCAGGGAATTCGCCCTCCTGCTCGAAGAACTCACCAAAGGGACAGGGCGCTCCTACTATATCCTGCAAAATTTCTTTGCGCATGAGCTTCGTGAAACTGCCCTTGCCATCAAGGCACTAGAGCTGAGCGTCCAAGAGATGAAAGACGCCAGAAAAAAACACCAGATGCCACTCATAGAAAGCATCAAGACAGAGATCAGGGAGATTGACACGAGAAAAGAACGACTTTTCTTCCTTATGGAATCAGCCAATAAAAAACGCCTGGAACTGACAGCCTACAAAAGGAAAGTTGAAGACCTTGAAAAGGAAAAGAAAACTCTCCTGGAAAGCCAGGGGTACAAGGAAGAACTTTTGGTGCTCTCGACAAAAGATGAGCTTCTGGCAAGCATCAAGAGGAAAGAAGAGGACTTCAAGAATAGATTTGCAGCCCTCGACCGGGCCCTTCGTAAATACCAGCATATCATCATCGATGATAAAGACCTCTTGCCCTATCTTGAAGACCCCATCTCCGCGCTGCTCTCAGACACCCACCTTGCAATCCTTGGCATCCTCACAGGGCTTCGCACAAATGTTGATGATGGCACCATTGAGGTCAAGAACAAAGAGGACATCCTCAGAGTTATCAATGGGATGGACAAAGGATTCCTCGACTCTTTCATGATTGACCGGTGGAAGATACAAGAAGACATCGATGGGATTAGCCGCAAGCTTGCAAAGTCAGCATTCAGGAACCTGCTCAAAGACATAGATGACAAGATTGAACATACAAAAAAACATGTAGTAGAAGCAGAAAAAGACCGGGAAAAACTGATCACTCAAACCGAGGAGATGGAATCAGAGGATTACCTCTCCTCCCTCCAAAGAAAGCTTCGGGCTGTGTTTGATAAAGATATCACAATTGTGTCTCAGGAAGAGAGCCAGGGGCCGGTAACTCAAGAGGATGATTAAAAAATTTAAAAAAAAGAGAAAATACCTATTGAGGATTTCTATCGAGGATATCTATTTTGATTTCTCCGCTGCAAATGCACCAGGACCCGAGTAATACAGGCTGATGAGGCTCAAGATACCTAGCAAGTGGAAGAGCACCTGGGTGGCATTCTTCGCTAGATCTGGCAGATAGACAGCAACGGTTGCCACAACGAGTATTACCACGAGGGGCCAGACAACATAATTCACTTTATATCCTGCGAGCAAAGCGATACCGCCGAGCACTTCTGCAATGATGACAAGCCATCCTAGCACCATGGGCAATGGGAAACCCATACCACCCAGCATACCGATGATCATTCCCGGATTCATCAGCTTCATGATGCCGGGGAATATAAACAACAACCCAAGGCCGATCCTTACAAAAAATGGTCCAAAATCAGTGTTTTCCTTCATCTTATCCCTCCAAAATCTTGATCTTAATTCTTATTATCAGGAGATAATTTAAAGGTTTCTCTATGCATACCCTTTATACTTAACCTGGAATTATTAAAACATTGTTTTGATGATAAAAGAATACCCCTTAATACACCCTTCACACCCTACTTATCATGGGATATATAGTCATCGCTCCAGTTGGGGATAACCCAAAAGCACTGTTCGTTGGAATGAAAGAATTTGCCACAGAAAAGGTGTACCTGCTCACACCACCCACTCAGAGAAGAACGGCTGAGGAACTCAAAAGGAAGCTCGCAGAATTTACTGTCCCTTCAGAGATCAAGGAATTGCACGGGGGATTGCTCGATGAAATGTTCAGGCTCTTTGGAGAGATCAGCCGGGGGCATGATCCAGACAGGATCATTGTCAATGTGGCAACAGGAGACAAGATGAGCACGTGCGCTGCGCTCTCAGCTGCCTTTGCGCATGGTCTTCGCGCTTTTGGGGTGGAGAATGATATGTGCATACTCATGCCCATCATGAAACTCTCGTATTATAATGAACTTTCCGACAATAAGATGAACATCCTCAAATTGCTCAATTCAAAGGAGTATATCTCTCTTACCGACCTGAGCAGGAAGCTGAAGATGTCAATCTCGCTCCTTTCCTACCACATTAACGGTACACTTAAATACAAAGGCCTCAAAGAATACCGTTTAGTGGAAGTAAAAGAGGAGGGGAAAAGCGTGCTTGTACGCCTTTCGCAGCTTGGCGGACTTCTCCTAAAAGGGTATTCATAATAATCTTTAAGTGATGGGGCATGAAACTATTCCGAGGAGGCAGGGAGTATCTTGACGGCATGGCCGCCAAGATCATCAAAGAACAGGTCAATATGCTGTCGAGAACCAAAGACCATATTGTCTTTGGCGTCTGCGGGGGAAGAAGCGTTGGTGGAATATTTAATGAACTTGGAATCCAGCCAATCGATTGGAAAAAAGTCGAGTTCTTCATGGTCGATGAGCGACTCGCCCCGATCACAAGCATTGACTCAAACTACAAACTGCTCATGGAAACGCTCACCTCCCAGCTCATCGCCCAAGGAATGATCACAGAACAACAAGTGCACGCCTTCATAGACGACCCAAGCAAAGCAGATCACGGAATTGGAGAGTACTGGAAAGAGCTCAAAGACCATGGCGGGGCATTTGACATTGCATTGCTCTCCTCAGGAGAAGATGGGCATATCGGAGGGATCTATCCGAAGCATCATTCTTTTCACAGCACAGCGGAAGGTTTTCTTGTAATGCATGACTCCCCAAAGCCTCCACCAGACAGGATGAGCATGACAAAGCAGCTCCTTTTGAAATCAACAGCTGCTCTCCTGGTGTTTTATGGAGATGGGAAAAAAGATGCGCTTGAGCGATTCTTAGACCCGGCAGTGCCAGATGAGCAGTGCCCTGCAAAACTTGTCCATAAGATAAAAAAAAGATTTATTTTTACTGATATCAATCATTGATAAAAGAGCGCTCTTCAATTGCGCAATCAATAATCTTTGGAAGGTGAGAATATGGAAATGGGATTCATCGGCCTTGGCAGGATGGGCATGCACATGGTAAAACGGCTGCTTGCCGGGAAGATAAAAGTGGTCGTGTGGAACAGGTCTGCTGATAAAGTCAAGGAAGCAGAACGGGCAGGAGCAGTTGGATCATCATCAATCAAGGAGCTTATTGGAAAGCTGCCGCCAAGAAAAATCGTCTGGCTCATGCTGCCCTCCGGCGAGGTGACAGAACAGGCATTCAAAGAAGTGCTTAGTTTGCTCAAGAAGGATGATATCATCATCGATGGGGCGAATTCCAATTTCCATGACTCGATACGAAGGCATGAAGAAGCAGCAAAGAAAGATGTGCGGATGCTGGATGTTGGGGTTTCTGGGGGGCTCAAGGGGGCAGAGACAGGGTATGGTATGATGGTTGGAGGAAAAAAAGAAACGTATGAAACTGTCCTGCCCGCAATCAGAGCACTGGCAATACCCGAAGGATTTGGCCTGGTTGGCCCGGGCGGATCGGGGCATTATGTGAAGATGATCCATAATGCAATAGAATATGGCATGATGCAGGCGATCGCCGAAGGATTTGACCTCCTGGAGAATGGAAGATTTAAGGATATTGACGAAGGGAGAGTTTCCCATATCTGGAATCATGGGTGCATCATCAGCTCATTTTTGATGGAAATGGCAGAGCTGGCACTGGATAAGGGAGTTGTGGATCATAAGCCATATGTTGAGGATAACGGAGAAGGAAAATGGGCGGCCATTGAAGCGATGGAACATGCCGTGCCATTTGTCGTCAACAGCTACGCGCTCCATGCACGCTATCTTTCCCGGGATGATGACTCATTTGCCTTCAAGCTCCTCGCCGGCATCAGGAATGAGTTTGGCGGCCATGCGATAAAAAAATGACGCCCTGCCAGATCATCATCTTTGGAGCGACTGGAGACCTGACCAGACGGAAATTGCTGCCCTCCCTTTTTGAGCTCCACCAAAAAGGGATGCCACAGGAGACAAAAATAATATGTGTTGCCCGCAGGCCATTTACTGATGAAACATTCCGGGAGTATGCACAACAGGATGGCTATCTCAGAGGCAATGGGGAGACTGTCTCATTCCTGGAAAGGATCCACTATCTGCAAGTTGATTTTTCCTCACCAGCACCAGAGCATTTGCTCAAACAAATAGAGGAACTCGGGCATGAGAACAGGATATTTTATCTTGCTGTGGGGCCAGAATTTTTTGGCAGGATTGCAGAAGTGATCAAAGAAACCGGGCTCCTCTCAGGAAAAGGATGGAAACGAATCGTTTTTGAAAAGCCATTTGGGGACAGCCTCACTCGCGCAAGCCAGCTCAACGACTATGTCTCATCAATCTTTTCTGAAGACCAGATCTACCGGATTGATCATTATCTTGGAAAGGAGCTTGTCCAGAATATCATGGTGCTTCGTTTTGCAAATGCCCTCTTTGAGCAGATGTGGCATAAGGAACATGTTGACCATGTCCAGATTACCATTGCAGAAGAGGTTGGAGTGGGGGAGAGAGGGGGGTATTTTGACAAGGCAGGGATGCTTCGGGACATGATGCAAAACCATGCCCTCCAGATCATTTCTCTTGCGGCAATGGAACCGCCAACTAAGCTGACTGCTGATGCCATACGGGATGAACAAGCACGGGTGCTTCGTGCTATCAGGAGAGTAGATAAAGAGGATATTGTTCTTGGGCAATATGAAGCCGGAAAGATACATGGGAGAGAAGTCTGTGGATATACCCAAGAAAAAGGCATCCCCGCGGATTCTAGGACTGAAACGTTTGCCAGCGTCCGGTTCTTCATCGACAATGACCGATGGAAGAACATTCCTTTTTTTGTCCGGACAGGAAAACGGCTGGCCTCACGGTATGCACAAGTTGATCTTGTCTTAAAAAATGTTGCCGGCAGCCTCTTTGAAGGAAACGGATCACAGCCAAATGTCATCTCTATCAGGATACATCCTGATGAGGGGATAGCAGTTTTGTTCAACGCAAAATCGCCCGGATCAAAAGTTAAGTTAGAACCTGTGACAATGGACTTTTGCCATCATTGCTTGTTTGGGAAGGACCCCACAGGAGGATATGGGTTATTGCTCTCTGATGTCATGAAAGGCGACCAGACACTCTTTACCAGATGGGACTTTGTCAGTGAAAGCTGGAAGCTGACCGATCATATCAGATCCTTGAATATTCCTGTTGAAGGCTATCCTGCAGGAAGCATGGGACCAAAAAAGGCAGACTTGCTCCTTGGAACAAAGAAATGGCTCTAATTGTCTGAAAGACTCTTTATTTTTTCGAGAATTTCCTGTGCGTGCCCTGCGACTTTCACTTTTTTCCATTCAAAGACGATGCTGCCTTTCCGGTCGATGAGAAAGGTTGATCTGATGATGCCATCGAACGTTTTTCCCATAAAAGATTTTTCACCCCAAGCGCCATATTCCTTTATGACCCTTTTATCAGGGTCGCTCAGAAGGATGATATCCAATTTGTGGTTCTCGATGAAGCTGCAATGACTCTTTTGATCATCAGAACTAATGCCAATGATGACGGCGCCAAGCTTTGCAAATGCATCCTTATTTTTGGTGAAGTCAATTGCCTCTGTTGTGCAGCCAGGCGTGTTGTCTTTGGGATAAAAGTAAAGGACGACATAGTTCCCAAGGAGATTCTTCAAGCAGATTGTTTTGCCGTTTTGGTCTGGAAGGCAGAATGCTGGCGCTTTTTTCACAATAAAGAAGCAGGGGAAGAGAGATTAAAAATACTATGTTGAATAAAGGTGCTCTTTTTAAAAATGGAAGTCTGAGGTGCTTTCGGTATAAAACCTTGGTGCACCGCTACTCAGCCAGCACCATTATCGTTTCCCTCTGAACTTTTATGATAAGCTCTCTGATCTTCTTTAATTGATGCAGGTCTATGCTCGTCTCGACATCATAAGTTGAAATTTCGCGCTCCATCCTCGCCGTAGGACTTGTCATGTCCTTCTCGACTTCAAGCGTGTCGAATTGCAGCACTAGATCCTTATCAAGATTAAGCTTTTTCTGTTCGATCAAACTCAGGATCAGGGTTAACGTGCAAGACTGATTTTTTGATTTGTAGCCGTGTTTTGACAATATTGCTAAAAAACAGTGATAGATTGCGTAGAAGCCAATGTTCAAAGCCCAATCATAGATTTTTAACTTTTCGAGGGTTAGCATAACGCTGTAATTGTATTCTGATTTCTTCAGGTGCTTTTGAGCTACATCCATATCCGGCTTTGTTTTCACAAGCCGCCGATCATCCTTCAGACACCATTTCAATTGATTCTCTATCTGCGACACTTTCTAATCACCTCCACATACTTTTCAGGGTTGTAAAAGACCATGCTATCTGAGATAATGTTGTAGAATATCTTATCATCCTTGTTGAGGAAGATGTCTTTTTCAGCGATATCCACATAGCGGATTGGCTGCTCAATCAAGTGCGAAGTTCTTATCTCCTCTTTTATCTTGTTTATCTCTTTAGTATAATTTTTCTCGTAGACGAGCAGGATATCAATATCATTGAAGCTGCTGTTTTTTATGGATGAACCAAAAACAAGCCCCAGATTTATGTGGCCGCCGAATTTCTTCAGATTATACAGGACGACAGAGAGCCACTTTGGAAATTCTTTTTCTTCCAAGCCCAGAAGATACTCTATAAACTTGACAGCGAGATCATTCTCATAATCAAATGAGAAGTAAACAGCATTCCCTATCTCCTCTTTCTTCAAAAGCAGCTTTTTTACAAGGTTGTTACATAGTTTGTTTGCGTGGGCATGATTGATGACTAACACTTTTGCCAGCTGCCGGGGATTGAACCTGTCCTTGTAATGCTTGAATAGATGTTTGACTATCTGCAGCTCAATTCTTGTAAACTGTATGTTATTAGCATCCATATGTATGTTAAAAACATACAATATATTTAAAGCTTTCGTTTTATCACGCAACCTTCTTTATTCCATGAGACATTAGAATCCGTCAAAAGCCCATGTGAGATATTCAATTCAATAAAGAAAAAAAACCTGGAACACCCAGGATTTAGTGCAAGCGAATGTCTCAGTACAGGATAGGGGGCTCTTGCACTGTATCATGAGGCAAGGAGACCTGCCCAGACTCTTCCAGATCATCCAGGGAATTTGCCTTTATTTTTGAGTCACTGATGGTGTATAAGTCATCGCCGATATATAATGACCTTCTCACGTTGCTGTTCGAGTACCAGTAACTGCCCATCTTGAGCAATTCCTCCTTTGAGTAATGGCTGATCTTCCCTCTCAACTCAAAACCTGACTCATCGATATGGAAGATATATGCCCCTTGGAATGCAGGAGAACCATACTGCCATCCCGGCCGAGTATAAGGGTCATCATTCTGCTCATCTATCTCTGCTACCATCACAGGAATGGCAAGCAGATTCTTGTTCTTATCAAACAAGAATGCCTTATGGTCCTGGAGGGCTTCAGATTCTGTGCCCCGATCACCGATCAGGAACGAGTCGATTTCCTTTGGGTTCTCAAGATCTGAGACATCAAACAACGCAAGCTTGATGCCCTGATACAGACCGCCCTGCTGGTCTTTGACTTCGATTGCATCCTTGCCAAGACCGATCAGATGCGTCTCATCATAAGGGTGGAGATAATCAGAGTAGCCTGGAATCTTTAGCTTTCCTTTCAGTACCGGGCTATTGGGATCAGTCAGGTCGATGACAAACAAGGGGTCTACTTGCCTGTATGTTACCATATATGCCGTGTTTCCCATAAACCGTGCACTATAAATCCTTTCACCTGGCGCTAAATCCTCAAGCTTTCCGATGGTCTTCAGGTCATCATCTAAGACATAGATGTTATTCTTTGATGTAGTATCAGGATCAGAGGCCCACACCTGGCCAGAGGTCGTTGCAATCCTGAAATAGCTGTCTTTCTCATCCATAGAGAATTGGTTGAGAACCATTCCAGGAACAGATCCGTCACCAAGATATTCAAGTTTACCATCCCTTGCGGATATCTTCTGGATGATGGTCTGATCCCTTTCCCGCGCCTGTTTTTTCTGATAGGCATCTGCTTTCTCTGCCAAATCTTTTTCAATTGCGTCCATCTCTTCCTTATGCGTTCTCACATAATCCTCGAGCATCGCCTCGATGACCTGGGGCTTGGTCCTTTCCGGAATATTCTTAATTGCTGTCCTGATATCCTCCTGGATATCTGAGGGGAGAGCAGGCAAAAGCACTTCTTCAAACATATCCAGCTGCTCCTTATAGTAGGGGATCTGCTTTGGATAAGTTAAGTAAAGATTATCTTCTGACATGTACATATTTGTACTGCTGCCAGCAACGAATACTTTGTCATCATAATTGCCTGACTCAACATCGATTGCTGCAATATGCATAAAGCTATAACTGCTGTCTGGATTTGGGAAATACGCGATGTCTGTGACCGGCGTCTCTTCTAGGACACCATTAATCCTTACCGCTGGAAGGATAATCGGGTCTGGCCTTGCATATTGGTTGACAGCAAGGTAAACATAATTATCAATCATCCTCGCATCAAAATAATTTCCCCTGAATTCTAGAGTATCATCCAACGTTGGGTCCGCTTTGTCTGAGACGTCATAGATCAACACCTGGGTGAGAGGCTCAGAATAGATCGGAGGCATGATCATCATTTTTTGTGCGACATCTCCCCTGGGAAGAGGCTCTGGAGCACTGCGTTCATACTCCTGCGCAAAAACGATAAGACGATCACCATTTATGAAAATATCCTGTGCAGTGCCTTTGATATCAAGTGAGGTTACGAGCTTCATTTCCTCAACCGGATACGCTTTCACAACTGACAGTGTGTTGCCGGAAAGGGTGTAAATATAATTGCCGTCTGTCTTTACTATATCTGGCTCATCAACATTCTCCACCTGGACGTTTGTCTGGGAATATTCCGGTGCTAGTGGAGCTGCGCTTGGGGCAGACTCTGCGACGGCCATATCATTGAGCGCAATACCCTTGCTCATAGATCTCATTATCTCCCCACCATAATAATATCCGCTGTTTGTATCTGCCAGGTATGCCTGAAGCTCTTCTACAGAGGAGAAATGCTGAATCCCGTCCGTTACTGGAGGATTCCCACCAGTCACTGGAGGGTTCATAACGGTTGGCACTGTCTTTAGGGCAACGATAATCCCGATAATACCAACTACCACGATGCCCGCGAGGGCGAATAAGAAAAGATCATTTTTTGCCATATTAAATCACCAATTACTATTAAGAAGGTGTTTTATAAATACTTTGGGTTGAGTTTAAAGCAGGTTGAAGTTATCGGGTAGAGGCGTGGCTATTTCCAGCGTCCTTCAAAACTAAACACTGGATTGCGCTCGTAACGTAATCTTACAGGCGCCGATGGGTGTTGCATGAATCCTAACATGTTTTCAGGCGTAAAATAGATCAGCGCGTATACATTTTTTCCCCCTTTCTTCTGAGCATCCTGAAAAATGATGCTCTTCTCATCTATCCCCACATCTGGATAAAGAAGATTAATTGCGGCAATGAAGTAACCGGCCTCTTTTTTCATCCGCTCCTCGTCTGGCTGGGGCATGAGGTGAACTTGACAAGCAATACCCCTCTTTTCATCTGCACCACTACGGGTGTCAAACCAGGCATTCAATACATCACCCCATAACCGTTTTATCCGTTTCTGAGAATTTGGTTCTAACCTTTTGAAGCGTTCTAGTGGACCTGTCAAGTACGCTGGCAGACTACTTCCCAGAACAGCCTTTGTTGCGCGAGCGTGCGCGGTGTACTGGCTGTTTACATGAAATCCCATGCAAAAGAGCATCCTTGTGTGATCATTCCCATGCTTCCCAAATACCCTTTCTGTCCTAGAATCAGTAAACTCCAGTCCAAGCTCGCCTGTCCAATATTCTCGCAGATCCCTAAAAGAGGGATCTGTCCCACAAATACTGCCTTGGATCCGAGGGGGACATACATCCAGGATACAGGTAAGTTTGCCCGAAAAATATGAATAGCACCCGAGGAGCGTTAGAGGAATAATTGAGGGGGATGCATACGTCAAAGGTAATATTCCCCTCTCGCTAAAAAACCTGATTGCCTGATTAGCAGCCCATTCTGACTTGAATGTGTTGGAGATATCCTCTTCAGAGACAATGATTTGCTCCAAGAGATACTCACTTTTTCTAGGTCTTGCCATATCACCTAAAAACAGATCCCCTTTATATAATTTATTGTAAACTTTACTATCAAGTAGTGAAATTAATTATTTTTCTAGGTATCCTCTCCTGGAGGGAAAATACATAAGATTTTTTAGTGAGGAGTTATTTTTCTCTTATCAAGGGACCGTAGTGTAGCTTGGTATCACATCAGGTTCGGGGCCTGGTAACCGGAGTTCGAATCTCCGCGGTCCCGTCAGGGAATGCGAGCTTGAAAACTTATGTTTTCATTGTCCGCAGTGTCCTGTAGGGCTTGTAGCTCAGACCGGCCAGAGCGCTCCGTTCGCAACGGAGAGGCCCCGGGTTCAAATCCCGGCAAGTCCATGCTTCGCATTCTAAAAGGGATTTGAACATCCACAAAAATCAAAGATTTTTGGGACCTCTCGCTACGCTCAAGGAATCCCGGCAAGTCCATGCTTCGCATTCTAAAAGGGGATTTGAACAAAAGTGCCAATTCAAGAGTGCCAAAATCCTGATTTTTGGCCCGAATCTCGCAGGGTCTATTGTCCCAAAACAGTAATAAGACCGAAAAGTTTAAAACCAGGAAATGTAAGATTACTCTACTTTTAAAAAAATTCAACAACCTACACAAAGGGGGTGTACACATGAAAAAAGAAGAAAAGTCAGGCAATATGGGCGCAACCGCATTCACTATCGGTATTGTCATTGCGCTCATAGCAGGGTTTCTCCCCGCAAATCTTGGGGGAATAATTGTTGCGGTGCTCGTGGTCCTTGGTATCGCAGTTGGCATCATGAATGTTACTGATGAGGAAACATCAAAATTCCTCATGGCATCAGTGTCGATCATGATCGCCCTGTTTACAGCAGGATCAGCAATCCAGTCCAACATTGCAACACTGGGAATTATTGGGAAATACTTGTGGGGAGTGATGTCAAATATCAACATCTTCGTCTTCCCAGCAACCATCGTTGTTGCCATTAAGGCAGTCTATGCACTTGCAAGGGACTAAAAGAATTCTCTTCTTTTTTTTCTTTTATTTATTACTTCTTTTGTTTACTCCATATCTAAGATTATTTGTGCAACGTTCTCTGCCACCAAGCGGTTTCCCTCAGGGGTCAGGTGGCCAAATGTGCCAAAATCATGATCCCGGAAAACTTCCTCAAATCCTTTCCCGTCAAAAACGTTTTCACTATCAACAAAGATCACATTGTCAGAGTCATCGAACATGACCTTTAGCCCATCCACATGGAGGGTTGGGTATTGCACCGCAACAAGAGGGATATTCCTCTGGTCCAGGACACGCTGGATCTCCTGATAATTCTTCTTTGTGAGGGGGTTTATGAAAGAGTCTTGAACCTTCTCCATCATAGAAAGGTATTCACCTGCCTTTGCCTGATTATCCCTCTCCAAGTATCTCATCCCGGCACCACGAAGGACAAGAATCTGCTTTTCCCGCTCAAGGCTTTGCAGCAGCTCTTTTGTTTTCTGCTCCTGGCCAGAATCGTCATAAAGCATCACCAACAAGGAAAGAGCATAGTTCTCTTGTTCTGTTCCCATCAAGCTCTTAAAGAGAGGCTCTGCTCCCCCATAGTTCTTATTCTTCTCTAAGGATTGGGCTAGATAGAATCTTGCTTCAGAGAAATCTGGCGCTTGCTCCACAGACCTTCGAAAGTGCTTTTCTGCGAGTGCATGATTCCCCATCTTTAGATATTCTTTTCCAACCTGCAAATGGTAGACTGGGACATCCAACCCGTTTTGTATGGCCTTCTCATAATAATATGTGGAATTCCATGGATCATTGAGGTGTTCATAGGCTAGCGCAAGAAATCGATATGCTATTTTCTCCCAGTCTGAATTATTCTTCAGCCTGCTTAGCTCTTCGAAATGAACACCTGCAGCAATCACCTCTTCATCCTTCTTGAGCAGCGTCCCTGTCTGCATCACACCAACTAGCGCATCAGGAGAGTTAGGATCTAACTGTAATGCTTTTGCATAGATCTCATATGACCTTTTGTAGTCATGCTGAGAAAAGTATGCATACCCGAGATCCACCATTGGCCGAGAGAGAGAGTTATTGAGGACGATAAGCCTCTCAAAGTAGGGTATAGCAGAGCCATACTCTTTTGCCTGCTGGAAGATCATCCCGAAAAAGTAGAGCGCTTGCTGGTTGTCAGGATCAATGCGAAGGGTTTCTTCTAGCATGGCTATCGAATTTTGGATGTCCCCCCTCCCTGAATAGACCCTTGAGAGGTAAAGATAGACAGCAGGATTATTTGGGTCATTCTCCCTGGTTTCATTTAATACCCTAAATGCATTCTCCCAATCGTTCTCATTGATAAGCTGCTCAGCATACTCAAGCGCATCCTGCTCTGAAGCATCTGCAAGGCCAGAGGAGAGACTATTTCGTATCGAACCGACTGCTGCCTTGCCAACCTTCACTATCCGCAAGGAATTGAAAAATCTGCTCACTACCCCCTCCTCCTTCCCGCCCCAGTAATCATCAATCCCAAGCATCGTGATAACAACGTCAGGATCGATAGAATCAATCTCTCTCTTTAATGACACCAATGCCTGGGTGGAGGTCTCGCCTCCCTCAGCCTTGGTAAATATCCTGTACTTCTTTTTTCCCTTCTCATCAAGGATCTGGTTCAGCTGCATTGGCCAGCTGTCCAATCCGCCATAGGTCATGGAATCGCCAAGGACCATAACGCGGACCTCATCTTCACCGCCGGGGACTGAAAAGGTCATTTTGTCCTGAGCTTTGAGGTGGATGAGTCCGCTCATCCGAAGACCAATCTCAACTAGAACCAAAACAAGGAGGATGCGAAAGAAAATACTCCCAGCCCTCCTCAAAGAAGACTTCCTGATCACCAAATTTGCCATGAAAAAACAAAAAGCATTTAATGGTATAAGAAGATTTCTAAAAAAATGATCTACCTCTTTCATTCCACCGACTTCATCATCTTTTTTGTTGGGATCTTTTGCCTCTATTGGCTCTCCTCGCACAGGTATAGGAATGTCATCCTTCTTATTGCCAGCTACCTCTTCTACATCAGCTGGGACTGGCGCTTCCTCGGATTATTGCTAATCTCAACTGGCATCGACTATTACTGCGGGATTCGGCTTGGCCAGGAGGAGAATGTAAAAAAGAGGAGAGGATACCTTCTCCTTAGCATCGTGGTCAATCTTTCGCTCCTTGGATTCTTCAAATATTTCAATTTCTTCACAGAAAATCTCATCGCACTGCTCAGCCACCTGGGCCTAGCATTCAATTATACTACACTCCATATCATCCTTCCAGTGGGCATCTCTTTCTATACTTTCCAGACACTCAGTTACACATTTGATGTCTATAAACGCAGGATGGGACCAACAAGGAACATCATTGACTTTGCCCTTTTTGTTTCTTTTTTTCCCCAGCTCATCGCAGGACCAATAGAGCGGGCAGTTGATTTGATCCCGAAGCTGACTGCGAAGAAACAATTCAAGAATATCCCTTACAAAACAGCATTTTACCTCTTCATGTATGGTGCATTTACAAAGGTGGTGATAGCTGATCATGTCGGGCTTATCGCAGATTCTGTTTTCAAGGAAGCATCGCCGCCTGGAAGCTTGGTGGTCCTCGGAGTGTTAGCGTTTGCCTTGCAGATATACTGCGACTTTTCCGGCTATTCAAACATGGCGAGGGGCATTGCGTATTTCCTGGGGGTGGAGCTGTCAGTGAATTTCAACCTGCCCTATTTTTCAATAAAACCATCAGAATTCTGGAAGCGATGGCACATCACGCTTTCTTCGTGGGTCCAAGACTACCTCTACATCCCGCTTGGGGGGAACAAAGCTCGATTCTATTCCTCACTTATCATCAGCATGTTCCTCATGGGCCTTTGGCATGGAGCCGGATGGAATTTTATATTGTGGGGGGTGTACTGGGCAGGTGTTACCATTGTATACCGGGTCTGGGATATCTTCAAAGAAGGGAAAAAGCTGCCGTCGAATAGTGCAACAAAATCCGCGTCGATTCTCATCTTTTTCATCATCACGAGTTATTCCTGGCTCATCTTCAGGTCACAATCATTTCATCAAATAATCTCCCTGACCACAAGCCTCCTTTCAGGCATAGACCTTAGTACGCTCTATGTCCCCCGTTACTTATACCTCTATGCGAGCATGATCTTCATCCTCATCTATGAGGTGATCCTCTATCAAAAGAATGACCAGCTCGTTGTCCCAAAACAAGGATTTTATACACAAATGGCGTTCTATCTGATCCTCTTCTTCTTATTCGTCGAGATAGGAGCAGTAACTGATGCGACATTTATTTACTTTCAGTTTTAGCGGGCTCTGTAGACAAGTCTCACTTCGTTCGACAGGCGCATGAATGGGGTACTGGTTACCGGGTTTGTCTCGCGACACACTCGCTTCATTCTCGAGTGAGCTCGGCAGAAAGGCACTTATGTTCTACAGAGCCGTTTTAGCGGCGAGAAAAAACAACCTTTTTAACCCATTGTCCATTCTTCTTTGTCATGGAAGAGACTGGTGAGCTCGGTGTCACGGGAGAGATTAATGATCATATCATTGTCCCTCTTATAGCGCCGGTAACTGGTGATGGGAACTTTGATGCTCTTGCTGCTTTGGGAACCTATACAAGAGTGTGCTCCCACAACCTTACTGTCTTTTTACGGGCAACGACCGGCTTTGCATACTGCCTTGAGGATCACGTGTTCGTCGACCAGATGAATCTTATCTTAACAATTGCGCTGCCTCACCAGATGGTTGCCGGAACCCCCTCTGTCCATGCTGAACACTTAGAAAGAGACATCGAGCATGCACTCCACTATGTAAAAGATACCTTGCAGCCGTATGGAGTCAGGAGGTTGGTGCTCATTGCCCCGATTGGCAATCCAACAGACAAACAAACAATCTCTTATGTCAGTACTGTTCATGAAAGAACAGGAGCAGAAATTCTCCTCTATAATGCCCCGCCTGTTGTTTTTGGCGGTCCATGCTTTTCACCTGAAGCCTTAAGGGAGCTGTTATCCATGCCATTTGTGCTGGGGGTGAAACATTCAGGCGATGAGAAATCAGGATTCATCACTTTGGAAGGATGTGCTAAGGCAGGAAAAAGATATTATGAAGGCAAAGAGACGCATATGGCACTACTGCTCCGGCAGGGGGCGTATGGAATTGTTCCATCGGGTGCAAATGTTGTGCCTGAACACTTTCTTGCCCTCTTGAACGATCCGGCAAATGATGTCTTGCAGCAGCAAACCCTTGACCCTGTTGCTGCCTTTTATCCAAATAGGCAATACCAGGCAGACCTCACAACGCTTGCACTGGCACTGGAGGAATTGCCCTGCCGCTTTCCCCCTCACATCAGGGAAAAGAACCCTCAGCGATACACAGCTGAACATCTGGCTGCAGCCAGATCTTTTATCCAGGGATTAGATGGGTCTGCTCATTAAGACACAAGACTTAGGATGACGGGTGCTACCTTCTCTGCGATCATCCGATACCCTTTTCTTGTGCAATGGCCAAAACTGCCAAACTGATGGTCTGTGAAGAGATCTTCTCTTGGTGTTGTCTTGAGCGCCTCATTGAACTCCTCGTTGCCGACAAAAATAACCTCCTGACCATCATCAAACATCGCCTGGAGCTGGGCGAGAGGAATGGTTGGATACTGCATTGCGATAAGGGGAATGTTTCTCTCATGCAGTGCCTGATAGATAAGCTGATAGTTTTTTCTTGTAAGGCTATCAACATGCGAACCGATCAACTCATCAGCTTTCGCATACCAAACCTCTGCCTGTTTTGTTTTATTATTTTCATCGTAAATCTTTCCCATCTCCGTATACACTATCCACAAATGCTTTTGGTCGGTAATGGAAGACAACACATCTTCCGCTTCTTGGGATCTTCCTAATTCAATGTAGGTATGCGCCAATTTTGATTCAATAAGGGGGTGATGGAGGTGCATCCCCCTTTTGTATGTGGCAATTGCGGCGTTGAGGTCTATCTTATACCCATAGGCCTGGGCAAGATAAAGGTAGGTGTCAAGGTGATCAGGGTTACCTGTTAAATGCCTCTCAAAATCATAGATAGCCTCATCGAACCTTCCCTCATCTAAATTGATGCTTCCTAACTCGAAGTAGACACGAGGCTCGCTAGGATTTATTTCCAGAATTTTTTCATAAGCACCCCTTGCTTCTTTCAGCCTGCCCAGCGCATAATATGTTTGGCCAAGCCTCAACCATGTCTGGACATCAGATGGTTTGAGGCGGACAGCCTTCTCAAAATACTGCTGAGAAAGATTAAGGTTTCTTTCTTTACTCTCGAGTATTCCCAAAGAAACATATGCTTCACTATATCCTGGATCAATCTCTATCGCCTTGAAAAACATTTTTTTTGCTTCATCATTCCGGCCTATATCTCTAAGGGCTCTTCCCTGAATAACAAAAAATTCAGGAGTGGGGGAGAATTGGAGAAGCTTCTCGTTCACCTGTATTGCTTTCTCTTTCTCATTTATCGCATTATAGGTTATGTACAACCCAGTATATGCCTCACGGTAGGTGGGGTCTGCATCAATCGCTTTTTGCAGCACTGCAATTGCCTCCCTGTATTCCCCCCTTGCGAAGTATGCTCTCCCAAGACCGGTGAGCAGCTTGGCGCTCTCCGGATATTCCTTCAACCCTTCCTGCAGCAATCTGACAGCAGCATCATAGCGCGTGTCCTCGTATTGTTTCGCAGCCTGAAGGTATACCCTGTCGATAGCGGTCATGTTTTCCTCCTGCGCAGCGACAAGGATGACACCGACAGGATTTTTGAGTGAGGATATGGCATGTTTTGCAAGCTTTATTATCCTCAAGGATCTGAAAAAAGATGAAAACAAGGAGGTATGGAACGCTTCCTTCTCCCCCTCATCAGCGGTGCCGATCATGGTAATGACAATATGCGGCTGGTAAGTATCCAAGTACTCTCCAATCTTTTCCGCCACCTCAGTTGATGTCTCTCCCCCTTCAGACCTGCTGATGACCTTGAAGGTGAGATCACTTCGCTCATTGAGGATTTCTTCCAGCTGCCTTGGCCAACTGTCCTCGCCGCCATACGTCATCGAGTCACCAAGAGCAAGAACTTTTATGATGCCATCATCAGCAGGTATCTTGTTTTGGTGCTCTTGCCATTGCAGATGAAGAAAGCCGGAAAGACGAAGGCCAAGCTCGAGGACAATGATGACAAGGAATATCCTAAAGAGGATGATTAGCAGCTTTTTATTCATACGAAAGGTCATGCAACACCAGTGAGATCCCACCACCAAAGATATAAAAGCTTATCTGCACAAAACAATTATAAAGCTATAGATAGATATAACCTATAGATAGATTGATAACACGCCGGATAGATATAACACACCGAAAGGTCATTATCATTGCGAGGCTAGCACATGAAAAAGACGATCCTTATTATGGATGACGAAGAAGACATTAGGACAACATTCCAGCAGCTCCTGAAAAAAGAGGGCTATGCAGTAATACTTGCTGGATCACTCGAGGGGTTTATAGAGTCTATTGGGAAAAAACCTCACCTGATTCTGCTCGATATCATGATCCCTGGCACAACAACAGATGAGGTGCTCAAACTCCTCAATGGATATACAGATGTAAAAGTTATCATCTTCTCTGTGCTCCAGCTCAGCAGCCAAGACAAGAAGAAGATTTTGGCTTACCCCCAGGTTATGGGCTTTCTCCAAAAACCAGTAGAAAAAGAGGTATTCCTCCACCGCATACGGGATGCACTCAAACAATGACTGATGACTATGGAAAGATACTGGACAGTGCACTTTCACAAAAACAGCAGATCCTTCTTCGGAGCGACATTTCCAATTATGAAGATGACTGCATTGAGGTGATCTGCCATCTCTGCGCACTAAAAAAGAACATTGTGGTGATCACTTTTGGGGGCAACACGAGGGACATCTCTGAGATATTAGAATACAGAAAAGCAGATATCTCCAGGGTCTATTATATTGATGCAATCTCCATTAGCCAAGGCAAAGGAACACCTCCTGTCAAGAAGGTCGTCACGGTCTATAAACCAAACTCTTTTGAGGATATTAATCTGTACACCATGGTCTTTGTCAGAGACCTTGGTATAGAAAACACGGTGGTCGTTTTCTTGTCAATTCATAAGCTGCAAGAGTACGAGAATGAGGATGAGATTGGATTTTTCCTGTATTATTATACAGACCAGCTCAAGCGCCTGAAGGTGCCAAAGATCATCCTTACCCATTCGGGCATCAATTATGTCCTTGCACAGATCATATCCAGAAATGCTGATATAGTTATCCCTGTCCGAAAGGAAAAGATGGTTGCATGATCATTTCCCTGAAGAAAACAAGAGTGCGACCGGACGCGGGTGTTCGCTTGATTTTATTGGCAGGGTAAAGACAAACGTGCTTCCCTTCTCCCCTTCAATCCAGATTTTTCCTCCCTGAGAATCTATTATCCCCTTGCAGACGGAGAGTCCAAGACCAACCCCGCCATACTGCCTTGACAAGGATGCTTTTTCCTGGAAAAAAGGTTCAAATACCCTTCCCCAGTTCTCCTTTTCAATACCGGGACCTTGATCTTCAACCCTAAAGAGGAGGTGATTCCCCTCATCCTTGATACTGAGGGAGACGATGCCTTTTTTGGGGGAGAATTTATAGGCATTGGTGAGCAGATTCCTGATTGCCTGGATGAGACGATTTGGGTCTGTGAAAATGGCTGGAAGATTGGAGATGCGGGTCTTCAACGTTATTTTTTTCTCTGGAAGATATGCCTTCATCTCGTGGATGAGGTCTAACAAGTATGGCTTGAGTGAGCATTTCTGACGTTCAAAATTCAGCTGCGCAGCCTCCAGCCTGGTGAGATCTAGGATGTCAGTTATTATATAATGGAGCCGGGAAAGGTTCCTTCTTGCAACAGCGATGCTTTCCTTCTGTGATACTTTCACCTTTCCAAACTGGCCAGTATCCAGCATCTCCAGCTGCATCTCCGTTGCTGTGAGCGGGCTCTTGAGTTCATGGGCAGCGAGAGCAAGAAACATCTTTTTTGCATTCTCTAATTCCTCCCTGTTCTTTTCCAGCTGCTCTAGTTCGCGCACTTGCTCATTGAACGCGCTGCCAAGATCCTGAAGCTCATCACCGGTGAGGATGTTGACACGAACTGAATAGACACCCGCCTGAACCTTCCTTGTCGCTTCATGGAGCACATGGATTGGGGTGCTCACCGCCCTTGCAGTTATGTAGGTTATCAGCAGGATATAGCATGATATTGCAATGGCAAAGATGAGGAAAAGGAGGTTTGCTGCCTGCTGGGCCCTTGAGAATTGAGGAGGGACAAAGAGACGCACCGTGACTAGGAACGCTGTCCCAAACACCAGGATTATCATCAAAGAGACAACTGCAATGACCTTGAGCTTGTTGTCTATATTCATGACAGTAGAGCGCCTCTTTTTTCCCTTTCAAGACAACAAAGGATATATCAATCTTCTGGTTCTTCAATCTTCTGGGTCTCCCACCTTGTTCCGACAGATATAGTCATCTTTTCGTGATACGATTCTTTGCCCAATACCTTATTATCCCAAATAACTTATTTCTCCCTAATGGCAGTCTAATTTCTGCTTCCTCTGCAGGTGTCTTTCCTTCAAGACTTTGATG
>Ga0209211_10003173_pt1 | contig 27143 bp, 22 predicted proteins | sample RifGroA2_FD_183992 | JGI IMG/M metagenome (GOLD analysis project Ga0209211, IMG submission 183992) | Groundwater microbial communities from Rifle, Colorado, USA - Groundwater A2 (SPAdes) (version 2) | ecosystem: Environmental > Aquatic > Deep subsurface > Groundwater | place: Rifle, Colorado...
AAAAGAAGGCTTGTCAAATAACATTGTCTGGTCAATGTTACAAGACCAAAGCGGAAACCTCTGGTTCGGCACTTATGGCGGAGGGGTATCGAAATACGATGGTAAATCTTTCACGAATTTTACCGAAAAAGAAGGCTTGTCAAATAATTATGTGTTTGCGATGCTGTTAGATAAAAATGATAATCTTTGGTTCGGTACCCGTTTTGGACTTTGCAAACTTGCAAAAAGTAAGATGGCGAAGCTTGAGGGCGGCGACACCCTGTCAGGTCTCCGGGGGCATGAAGGAGGGGACCTGACAGGGTTAAATGGGGGAAAAGAATTAATATTATTCAAATCTTATGGATATGAAGATGGCTTTTTGGGTATTGGAGTAAATGGTGGAAATACAGGTAAAAATATATATGAAGCCAGCGACGGCACAATATGGCTCGCAGCCAACGACAGGCTTACGGCTTACCACCCCGAAGGCGATGAACCGGATACCATCCCGCCGAATGTTCAGTTAACAAGTATCGAGTTGTTTAATGAAAATATAGCGTGGGTGAACCTGACAGGTCTTCATAAGCCTGTGGGTGGTGTCCTGTCAGGTTTGAACGTTGCAGCAGATACTTCTTTTGTATTAGGAAACGGCGTAAGTGTCGGCAATTTTGAGTTTGATGGATTAACACGTTGGTATAACCTGCCCGAGAATTTAAGTTTAGCATATAACAATAATTATCTGACTTTTAATTTTATTGGCATCACACAGTTACAAAGTAAAAAAGTAAAATATCAGTATAAGCTTGAAGGAATAGACGAAAACTGGAGCGCCATAACTAACCGCACCGAAGCGCCTTATGGCAACTTACCGCAAGGCAGCTACACATTTAAAGTAAAAGCCATGAACAGCGAAGGCGTATGGTGTAGAGACATAGCATGCTATGTCTTTACCATACGTCCGCCATGGTGGCTTACATGGTGGTTTAAAACGTTAATGGTTTTAAGTTTATTGTTTGTGGTTTATAGTTATATTAAATGGCGTGAGCGGAAATTGAAAAAGGATAAAGAATTACTTGAGAAAAAAGTAAATGAGCAAACGCATGAATTATCAGAAAAAAATGAGGAATTAAACCAGCAGAATGAAGAGATTATCACTCAAAAAGATGAGATTACAGCACAAAGAGACCTGGTAACACAACAAAAAGATGAACTCGAAACTGTAAACACCGAACTCGAAAAACTCTCCATTGTAGCCAGCGAAACCGACAATGCGGTAATAATATGCAATAAAGAAGGTAAATTTGAATGGGTAAACAAGGGCTTTGAAAAACTTTATAGTTTAACACTTGAACAATTTACAGCAAAGCACGGTAAAACCATTTACGAAACCAGCTCTAACCCTGCTTTCAAAGAAGTGGTAAACGAAGCTGTCAAAAATAACCGAAGTATAACATATAATTCGCAGTTTACCAAAGCAACCGGCGAAACCCTGTGGTTGCAAACCACGCTTACGCCAATTTTTGAAGAAGCTAATAGTCCCGTAAGTGACGAAATATTTATAGCCCCGACCTTCAGGTCGGGGGATGAAATATTTATAGCCCAGCCAATAGTTGAAACAACCGAAGAGGTTCAAATAACCGACAGTCCCGATAGGGACGAAACATTGGTAGCTGTAAATGAAGATGTTAAAAAAACCGAAGATGTTCAAATAGCCGATAGTCCCGATAGGGACGAAATATTGGTAGCTGTAAATGAAGATGTTAAAAAAACCGAAGAGGTTCAAATAGCCGATAGTCCCGATAGGGACGAAATATTGGTAGCTGTAAATGAAGATGTTAAAAAAACCGAAGAGGTTCAAATAGCCGATAGTCCCGATAGGGACGAAATATTAGTAGCCCCGACCTTCAGGTCGGGGTTAGAAACGAACCACAAGAAAGCGTTGCACGACGTAAAGCTGAGCAAAGAAAAACAGTTACCTGCAACGCAACGCAACGGCACTCATTCGCTCCAAAACCTTAAAAAATTGGTAGCAATAGAATCCGATATAACAAAGGTTAAAGAAGCCGAAGAAGAAATAAGCAAACAAAAAAAACAACTCGAGGAAATTTATAAAGAAGTAAGCGATAGTATTAATTATGCAACACGTTTACAATCTGCTATTTTACCCGATATTAATATTTTACACAAACATGTTGCAGAATGTTTTATTTTATTTAAACCAAAAGACAAGGTAAGTGGCGATTTCTACTGGTTTGCCAGTGTCGAAAACCAACTCGTAATAACTGTTGCAGATTGTACAGGGCACGGTGTACCGGGTGCATTTATGAGCATGCTCGGAATGGGCATGCTGAAAGAAATTGTTGTGAAAGAATACATAACCCAACCCGATGTCATTCTCAAAAAATTGCGTAAAGAAGTTATAAAAGCTTTAGGTCAAACCGGAGCATCGGGCGAACAAAAAGACGGTATGGATATGTCGCTTTGTTCTATTAATACCGAAACATATAAACTACAATGGGCAGGAGCTAATAATCCGCTTTACATTGTAAGGAAAAACCTAACAGGTTTTGAAACAAGGGGGCATGCCCCCTTGTTTGAAATAAGGGGGCATGCCCCCTTGTTGTTAGGTTTAGAAGAAATAAAAGGCGACAAAATGCCCATAGCAATATACGATAAAATGGACAAATTCACACTTCACGAAATACCGCTTAAAAAAGGCGATATAATCTATTTAACTGGCGACGGATTTTCTGATCAATTTGGTGGACCAAAAGGCAAAAAATTCATGTCAAAAAATCTGAAAGAACTATTGCTTAAAATCTCTGCCGAACCAATGAAAACACAACACGAAATATTAGACAAAACCATAACCGACTGGATAAACGGCCATGGAGAAAAATACGAACAAACAGATGATATAACAATAATGGGAATAAAAATATAAAAACCCGAAACTTGGAAGTTAGAAGTTAGAGGTTATAAGTTAGAAGTTAGAAGTTGGAATTTGGAATTTGGAAGTTGGAAGTTGGAATTTGGAAGTTGGTATTTGGTATTTGGAACTTGGTATTTGTTTTATGAAGTCAAAAATTAAAAATATTCCTAAAAATCCTGTTAAAAATATTGTAGTAAAAGACAATAGCAAAACATTAAATATAATGTATTTTGCAATTATTTTATTAACATTTATTTCATATTTTAATACATTTAAAAATGGTTATGTGCTCGACGATTTTTCGGTAATAAAAGAAAACTGGGTAGTTAAGCGCGGGATTGAGTCAATACCTACAATATTTAAAACATCGTACAGATATGGTTACTGGAGTTCTGCCGATGATTTATACCGCCCGCTTTCGCTAACAATGTTTGCTGCCGAATGGCAACTATGGCCCGATAACCCAAAACCCGGACATGTAATTAATGTTCTTTTATATGCCATTGCCTGCGTTGTTTTATTCTCAACATTACGAAAACTCTTATATAAATATAATGTTTTTTTACCATTTATTGCAACATTAATTTTTGCACTTCACCCTGTTCACACCGAAGTTGTTTCAAATATTAAAAGCCGCGACGAAATTTTAAGTTTTTTATTTTTAATTTCTACATTATACTTTGCAGTATGTTATGCCAATTCTGCTAAAAACAAATGGTTGGTTTCAGGAGCAATTTCTTATTTTCTTGCATTTTTATCAAAAGAAAGTGCTATTACATTTTTAGCTGTTTTTCCATTGGCAATTTACTTTTTTACAGATGCTCCGAACAAAAGAAACATACTGTTCTCGGGCATAATGTTAATTCCTGCTATAATATTTCTTGCAATCAGGGCAAAAGTACTTGCCAATCAACCCGAAATGGCATTAGTTTCATATACCGATAATTTACTCGTTGCTGCTCCCGATATACTTACCCGCCATGCAACAGCTATAAAAATTATGGGTAAATATATTTGGAAATTAATAATCCCCTACCCCCTTGCAAGCGATTATTCATTTAACCAAATTACTATAAATGGATGGGGGAATTTATGGGTTTTAATTTCATTCTTCTCATTGTTATTTATGGGAATATTTGCGTTTATTAAATTTAAAATCAAACATATTTTGTCATTTGTTATTTTATTCTTTTTTATTACAATATCTATTTATTCAAACATTGTTATAATAATAGGTTCATCTTTTGGCGAACGGTTTTTGTTTATTCCGTCACTTGCATTTAGTTTAGCTTTATCATGGATAATTTTTAAATTACTTAAAATAAATACTGAGAAAACACAAATTACTGAACCAAAATTGTTTTTTAATTTCAATAAATTAATTGTTTTAACAATAATCCCAATATTATTAATTTATTCGGTTGAAGTAATTTCGAGAAACAAAGATTGGAATTCAAACCTTTCGCTTTATTCTGCCGATGTAATAAAATCGCCCAACAGTGCACACATGCGTTATTATTATGGTTTGGTTTTGATGAAAGATAAGGCAATAAATAAAAATTCGCAGGTAGAACATCCCGAATATCTCGATTCAGCAATTGTTCAATTTAGCATAGCTGCTAAAATAGTTCCAACGTTTGCCGATGCTTATGACCAGATTGGTTTGGCATATTATCGTAAAAACATGAACGATTCGGCAATAAAATATTATCAAATTGCCTTAAATTATAATCCTACAAAATCAATTACTTACAGTAATATGGGTGTAATTTATTTTAACAATAAACAATTTGACAGAGCTTTGGAAGTTTATCAAAAAGCAGTAAAATACGACCCTGCCTTTTCCGATGCATGGATGAATTTAGGAAGCACTTTTGGAACTTTGGGAAAAGCAAATGAAGCAATTGAGGCATTTAAAAAATGTGTTGAATTTAATCCGCAAAATGCAACTGCAACATATTATATTGGAATAACTTACAAAGGCATAGGCGATAATATTAATGCAAAATACTATTTAGATAAAGCTGCCTCAATGGATTCGAAATTTGCACAGCAAAAATAAATTTTATTATTTGTTATTTTTTTATAAATTTTCGAGAAATAGAGTTTGTTTTATCAAAAAAATTAATAACATACAATCCTTTTTCAAGAATAGAGACATCAATTGAAAAATCAGTGAAATCAGATTTTGTATAATTACGATTAAAAACATTTCTTCCAGTCAAATCATTAATATTTACTCTTAATTTATCAACATTTTCAGAACTCATTTTAACGAATAGTTTATCAGATGTAATTGTAGGATAAATATTGATTTGCATCTCATTAAATATATTGTCAGCTATACTAGTTTGACTACCAGACATAACAATATCTTCAAAACAACCCATTGCGTCAATCAAATTATTGGTTGCATAATAACTAAATTTTGGAAATCCATAACCAGAACTTAAATTATTAGGAACTACAAACTGAATTTGAAACATTCCATTAACAACGTTATCGTTACCTTGTAATAAAACACTATCCTGACGTAAAAATAGATATATGGTATTTACATTGTTCCCTAACGTTGTATCCATCCTTTCTTTATCATATAATTTGTAATATATTGTTCCATAAAAACTATTTATGGTATTACCTGAATTATCGGCAACAAAACCTTTAATATTAATTGTATCGCCAGGGAATAATGTATCGAGTTGATTTTGAATATTAATGTCATTTATTTGAGTTGTTACAACATTGTACTCAGGATATGATAATTTTAATGCTGGGTCACCAAGTAATAAATAAGTTCTTTTGTTAATATCTGCTTCTGATGAAGTTAAATTTTTTGCAATTTTAAGAATCTCGCCGAGTTTATAATGTTCACCATTTTGATTTCGTTCAAATAAATAATCATAAAATTTATGTGATAAAACAAAACTTGAACTTGAAAAAGTTATTCTGTCTGATGCAATTAATCCTATACAACCTCCCAATGGATTTAATATTAATCCTTCGCTACCTGATGTTATTTCTGGTTTATCAAATTTACCGAACTCACATCCAGAAACATAAAAGAAAGGAAGATTATCAATGTTTGTAAGGCTTTGAATTGTTGCTAATGTTAGTACTTTTTCGCTCGCTAATTGTGTTTCATTTCCGTGACCTACATAACTCATAACCAATGAGCCATTTAGAAATTGATTTTCGATTGCTTGATTTACAGATGGATAGCTACTACCTAAAGTATCATAAACTTCAATATAATCATCAAGATATATTTTATTAATATTATAACAATCGTAAGATGTATCAATTGTATTAGTAATAATATTTGCATGACTAATATGCTCATTAGAATCTTCATCATCAGCAATAAAACATAAATCAGTTCGCCAGTTTTTAAAAGTATTAGGATTTGTAGAATAATTAATAATTTTATTATCAACATCTTGTGCCTCATTTTGTGTTTTAACAGGTAACCTTCCAACGCCAATATCCATCGAACCAATTAATCCATTTTCTAAAGAATCTAACAAAGTAAAAAAATCATCTGAAGCAACACTACTTATTGGAGCAGATGAAGCTAAAGATTCAAATGTAGGTACGAAATTAGTGTTATTTGTTATTCTGTTTTTATAATCATAAGAAGCATCTCCAAATAATAATATTTGTGAGAGCGAATCTGATATGTCTTGACCTTTTTGATACATTAATCTTGTAAAATCTCTAATTGCAGATAAATCCTGTGCACCTGATGAAAATTCATTATAAATTTGCTCAGTTGTAACAACTTTCACAGAAATATTATCATAACTAATATGGTGATTGGAAAGTTGATTAGCTTCATTTACAAATAAAGGGTTTGTTACAATAAGCATATTAGCACTTGAAAGACCATGTAAATTCTGATTTGTAACTTGTTTAATAAATTGAGGTGTTAAAAATGAGGTGTTATCAAAAGCAATAAATTCCTTTAAAGAATCTGTATTCACAATGAACTCTTTATTAATACCATTAGTTACAGTTAATTGTTCTTTAATATTTAATGGATATGAAACATCCCAAACCTCTGTTGAAATTGGCGAATTTAAAACTATAAATTTTGAAATATTTCCTATTCCTTGACTTGTCATATCTCTAAACAACATTTGAGAACCCGACATAATTAATTTTCTTCTAGCATTAATTTCAAAATAATCGAGCCAACCTATTGATGTTGAATCTCCTATATTATAAGTTAATGATAAATTTAATGTATCTGATAGTGAATTAAAATTTGCAATACCCGTAGTAATATTAAAATAGTTTGATGTTATCGAATAAAGTTGAACAAATGCAACATTTAAATTTAAAATATTTTGTGCATTTGCAAGTATAGAAAATGAACTCGTTACTCCTGATCTTGCGGCTACACTAGCTTTATAATTTATTTGATTTGTATCAATGTTTGGAAAATAAAAAGAGAGATTATAAGTCAATATCGAATCAAATTTTTCTCCTAACCATAATTTTCCGGATTTTAATAAATTAAATAAGTCAACTTCATGATATTGAAAATCGTCAAAAGAAGTTACAATATAATTAGGTGTATCAGTTAAAGATGGTCGCAATGTAATTCTTTTCCCTAATCCAATATCAGTATTTAAAAAATAATATGTACTATCGGTATAAAGATTCATTTTATGTTCAAAACCAGTATTGTTTTGTCTAACATTACTTGTTACAGGCGATTGAGCATAAAACAATATGTAATCATTTACATCAAAAACATTATCGTCCTCTCCTATTACTTTAATAGCATTTTCTGCAAGATCATCAGGGCGATTTTGACTATTTAATTCAGGTAACATTCCTGCACCATTTCCATAAATTCTTATATTTTTAGGATTTATCGAATTTACATCAACTCCCATGTTAATTAAGTCGTTGTATGTTATTTTATAAATTCCAGTTTCTCCTACTGCAATTTTATACCAATTACCACTCAATAAAATAGAATTACTAATTTGACACCATGAAATAAGCCATAACAAAGAACACAATAAAGTTAATGATAAACTTTTCATAATTATATAATTTATTTTTTTAGTTAACAAATGTTAAACGAAGGATTTTTTAAATTATTATTGAAAATCAATTTTATATATTTTACTTTATATAAAATTAGTTATTTAATAATGATTTATAACTTTACCAAAAATATTTAATGCTGATTATAAAAATAATTTTTTGGCTCTTATTTGCTTTTGTATTATACGAATACATTGGATATGCTTTATTATTAATTATTTTAGTCTTTTTTAAAAAGCTATTTATTTCAAATAAAATAGAAGGAAATACCAATTTACCAGATGTAACTTTATTTGTAACTGCCTATAACGAAAAAGATTATATCGAATCTAAAGTAGAAAACAGTTTTTCATTAAACTATCCTGCAAATAAACTACATTTTTTATGGGTTACCGATGGCTCAGATGATGGAACACCTGAATTATTATCTAAATATAAAGAAATCGAGGTATTGCATAATACCGAACGTGCAGGAAAAATAAATGCAATGAACCGCGGAATGAAATACGTTAAAACTCCAATAGTTATTTTTTGCGATGCAAATACTCTTCTTTCAAAAGACAGTGTAATTGAAATAGTTAATGCCTTTAAAAATCCAAAAGTTGGTTGTGTTGCAGGCGAAAAAAAAATTGTTAATAAAGATTCCGATACAGCAGCAGGTTCAGGCGAAGGAATTTATTGGAAATACGAGTCGTTATTAAAAAAATTAGATTCAGAGTTACACACAACTGTTGGTGCTGCCGGAGAACTTTTTGCAATAAGAACTGAACTTTTTAATGATGTAGAACCCGATACATTACTCGACGATTTTATACTTTCGATGCGAATTGCAATTAATGGATACAAAATAAAGTATGTTCCCAAAGCTTATGCTACAGAAAAATCATCAGCAAATATTAATGAAGAGCTTAAAAGGAAAATTAGAATTGCAGCAGGGGCTGTACAATCATTTTTTCGTTTAACAACAGCTTTAAATCCATTTCACGACATTTTGTTAGCATTTCAGTTTTTTTCGCATAAGGTATTGAGATGGTTAATAACACCATTTATTTTACCCTTTGTTTTATTATTAAATGTACATATTGTTGTTTTTTCAAATAACTCAAACATAATATATTTTGTTATATTACTTTTGCAAATCATTTTTTATATGCTGGCATTTGTTGGATGGGCAATACGCAATTCAAAAATAAGATTAAAATTAGTCTTCGTTCCCTATTATATTTTTATGATGAATTATGCATCGTGGCTCGGTCTTTTCAGATATTTAAGCGGGAAACAATCTGTAAATTGGGAACGAGCTAAAAGAGCAATGTAAGGATTCTTTTACTATGTGATTGTAACGAAATAACATGGTTATTTGATTTTTGCATAAATAGCCGTAGCATTTATGCTACGGTAAAATAGAAATTATAATAACGGCTTTAGCCACAGATATTTGTTTTTGGCTAAAGCCGATTTGTTGGTTGTTTTATTTCAACGTCATAAATGACGTTGCTAATTATAAATGATTATGTTATTTCATAACAATTCCTAAATAGATTTGCATTTGCAAACCTATCAAGAATGAGTATATTTAGTGTCTGTCCATAATTGATATAGAACATTATTAATAAGTTCTATTTCTTTTTTATTTGTTAGTTTTAACTCCGAAACAACTATAAAAATTTCTGAACGTAATTTTTTAAATAAATCTTGTTTAAATAGCATATTTTGTTCATTACTCGAAACAATAAACAAATAATCTAAATTTTTATAATTCTCGAGTAAAAAGCCATCTTTAGTTTTATTAGAAATTAAAGAGTAATTCAAATTGCAATCATGGTTATTGAACGAGAAAGTGCTAAAAGACAGCAAGTTGCTATTACGTTTTAATTCTAATGATTTACATAAACTTAAATTAATTTTAATCAACTTATTCAATTCAATTGAAGCAACAAATATTTGTTCGGAAGATGAAATTCCGAATAATGAATATGAAATATCAAAATTTACAATTAATTTACTGCTTGTTTTTTTTGATGACATTAAAAATGTTTTTTCAAATGTAAAGATAATTAAAAATTTTGTAAAATCCTGTCGGTTCAAAATATTAATAAACAAACGCTTGCTACGACTTGTTCCAATTTATCTGAAGATTACACAGTCATCACAGATTAAATCAAATTCATCTTGGTAAATTTTCACTAAAAAAGATACCAGGGGTTTATAAGGTTGAGGGTTTTTAGCAAAATTCGTAAAATTGTAAACTGCTCAATGAAAAATGTCTGATTTTAAAATTAAATCAAAATTTTTAATACATTAATTGTTTTTTCGATTGATTTTTCCAGCCAGCATCGCTGCTATACTCGGTAAAATATATTTTTAAATCGGCATCGCTACTGTATTCAGTAAAGAAAATTTTCTTTTGAGCATCGCTACTGTATTCGGTAAAATACCATTTGCCATCGTTACCGCTTGCATCGCTCGAATATTTGCATTTGTAAACAATTAAATCGGCATCACTACTGTATTGTGTTACATATACTTTTACTTGAGCATCGCTACTGTATTGAGTAGAAAAAACTTTTTGGGCAGAAGCCGTATTGGCTGTTATTACTGCAAAAACAAACAATACTAAAAAACAAACAAATTTTTTCATAAAATATTTTTTTAAATTATTAATAATTAATTTCTGAAAGCAAATATATAAATAAAATTAAAATGGCCAAAATTTATTATCGAACCAAATTGATTCTTTTAACTCATTATCAATATGAATTAAAATTTCGTGATGTGTTTTTTCCCAATTTGCAAGCCAGTTAAATAAATCTTTTTCATTTTTATCGGTGGCTAAATTTGCTCTTTCGGTATATGTTTTTATTGCATTATTTTCCATATCAATTGCTGCCGAAATAGCTGCAGCTTCGTAACTTGCTGCTGAAATTTCTTTTTTCAAATTGTTGTTTAAAATAATGCTTGCAAAACCCTCTGAACTTGGCAAATCAATTTCACCAAATATGTTGTTTTTTTGAAGTTCGCGATATTGTTCTGAAAGAAATTTTTCGTGAATAAATTCTTCTTTAGCCATTAATTCGAAAATCTTTTTTACTTCGGTACTTTTTGTTTGATTTGCAACTTGTGTGTAAAAAGCTTGCCCACGCATTTCCATTAAAATAGCTGATTTTAAAATTTCAGCAGTTTTTGAATTTTCCATAAAATATGTTTTTAATTATTAGTTTTGTTTTTCGATATAAAGTTAAACAATTTTAATTTTTAAACATTAAATAAATGAAAAAATTATATATAGTTCCCACACCAATTGGCAATTTAGAGGATATTACTTTAAGAGCTTTACGAATATTAAAGGAAGTAGATTTAATTTTGGCCGAAGATACTCGTCAAACAATTAAATTATTAAAGCATTTTGAAATTCAAAAAAAGGTAATTAGTTATCACAAATTTAATGAACATGGCACTTTGCAAAACATTATAAATCAATTAGAATCGGGTTTATTAATTGCCCTTGTTAGCGATGCCGGTACGCCATGCATTAGCGACCCTGGATTTTTATTGGTTCGCGAATGTTTGCAAAACGAAATTTCGGTAGAATGTTTACCTGGTGCCACTGCTCTTATTCCGGCACTTGTAAATAGTGGTTTTCCGAGCGATAAGTTTATTTTCGAAGGTTTTTTGCCTCAAAAAAAGGGGCGAAAAAAACGAATGCTGGAATTAGCCCTCGAAAAACGAACTATTATTTTATACGAATCGCCATACAGATTAGTAAAAGCATTAAATGAACTATCCGAATATTTTGGCGAAACTCGCGAAGCATGCGTATCTCGTGAGTTAACAAAAATATACGAAGAAAATAAAATTGGAACATTAAAGGAATTAGCCGTTTATTTTAATCAAAAAACTGTTAAGGGCGAAATTGTTATTGTTGTTAAAGCAATTCAAGATAAAATAATTAGTGTCTGACTATAATGTCCGATTTTTTCGTTATACCCCAGTACGCTTCGCTACGGGGTAAACTTGTTTTGAAAAAAGTCATTTACATAAGTAAACTCCTTGGTTTTCAAAACTTCGCAAGCCTCAAACTCGAACATTATAACTCAGCCCCTTATTTTATATACAGACACTAATTACAAGTGAATAATATATTGTTTAAAAAAAATTACTTATAAAAACATTGTAGAAGTTTCATAATATTAATGATTTAAAATATTTTATATGTTTTTTTCAGACATCAAATAAATTTAATATAATTTTGCACAATTTTAAAAATAAATTTATGAAGAAATTACTTTTTGTATTAATCGCAGCAATTACATTTTCATGTACAAATGTTAAAGAAGACCCTGAGTATAAAAAACTTCAATTAGAACGTGATAGTCTTGAGGGACTTGCGAATACCGATGCCGGAAAAATTAATCAGTATTTGTCCGATTTTAACGAAATTCAAAGCAATATTGATAAAATTAAAGAAACCGAAAAATTAATTTCTGTAAATGCTACCGGTACCGAAGTTGCCCAATCGTCGAAAGAGCAAATTAATAACGACATGCAACTTATTTACGATTTAATGCAAAAAAATAAAGAAACTATTGCTCAACTTAAAAGAAAGCTTAAAAAATCGGAAGGAAAAATGGTTGAGCTCGAAAAAATGATTGAAAATCTTTCGAAGCAAATTGAAGTTAACGAGCAAGAAATAACTGCTTTAAAGGACCAACTCGAAAAAATGAATATTAAAGTTGAAATTCTTATAACAACAGTTGATAGTTTGTCAAACGAAAATGTAAATAAAGAAAATGTTATTTCGGCAAAAACCGAAGAGTTAAATACCGCTTGGTATGTTTATGGAACACGCAAAGAGCTTAACGAACATAAGGTTATCACAAAAGAAGGCGGGTTTATTGGTATTGGCAGAATGGAAAAACTAATGGATGGTTTTAATAAAGATTATTTTACAAAAGTTGATATTACAAAAATTAGCTCAATTCCATTAAATTGTAAAAAAGCACATCTTGTTACAACTCACCCATCGTCATCATACAAATTTGAAGGAAGCGATAAAAAAGTTGATAAACTAGTAATAACAAATTATACTGAATTTTGGAGTGCATCAAAATATCTTGTAATTGTTGTTGAGTAAATTTAAAATATTGAAATTAAAAGCCATTGGTTTTATATCGGTGGCTTTTTTTGTTTTGGGATTTTCTTTAAATTCATATTCACAAAGAGAATCTAATGGATTTTTTAAACTATCATGTCCCGAAAAAAGATGGGTAATATTTCACCCTTTTATTGCTAAAAAAGCATATAAAATTAGCATTGAATCATCTCAAAAGGCACGCGAATTATTAAGTGATTCTTTACTCGATGGCGATTTAAATGGGGGACAGTTAGATGCATTTCGTCATGCATACTGGATGGCTTGTGTTACTCAAAAATATGGATGGAGGGCTGCCCGTTCGCTCGGAAACGCACACGAAAAAGGAAATTATAGCGACTACAAAAAACATAGAACAGAAGATGGCACATTGCCAGACGAACAATCGGGGCAAATGGATTTTTTAAATAACGATGTGGGAATAGAAGTTGGAAAAGGAAACTTAAGCACAAATACCGAAGAACTTACCTTAAAAATTAAAGAAATGATTTTTGAAGGGAAACTCTTTGTACTAAAAAAAGACAAGCAAGGGAATTTCCTAAAATGCAACGAAGAAACTATTAAACCCGAAGAATTAAAATGTAAATGGGAAACACCAAAATGCGTTGTTCCATCTAACAAAGTTAAAAATTAAAAAAAAATTGCAGAAATTAAAAATAGTTATATCTTTGTACAATAATTTTAAAATTAATAATTATGAAAAATCTATTTGTTTTCTCAATCCTTTTTTTAGGGATAGCAGTTTTTTCTATTGGTCAAACTAATTTATCATTAAAGTTTAGTCTAAAAGATGGTAAAGTATTTACAAAAGAAAATGAACTTTTTGTAGCAACTTTTAGTATTGTTGGTTTAAACTCTGATAAAGAATCAGATAATTTTAAAACCACAATGAGAGCTAATGCAATTGTTAATCACTTTGAAATTGCTCCAAAAGTTAAGGGACAATCAGAATACCAGGCAACATTAAAATTAAACAAAAAAGGCAAAGAAGTTATGGTACCACTTTTCAAATCTTTAAATGTAACTACTTTAATTGTAAAGAATAAGAGTTACACACTCGACCAGTTCGACCAAATTGGTAAAGACCTTAAACCAAAATCTGAAGTTAAAGAAAAACCAAAATCTGTTACAGGACAGTAAAAAATATGATAAATAAAAAATGCCCGGCAATTTTGTCGGGCATTTTTTATTATACCTTAAATCCGCAAGCCTTCTCGAAATCCTTTTACCCTAACACCTTTCGACTCCGCTCAAGGTGACTGTCAGACTGAGCAAAGTCGAAGCCTGACCTTACAACCGTCATAATGCTTGCGAATTTAAGGTTATAAAAGAAATCTCACAGGTTTTTAATCCCGATAGCTATCGCATTGGCGTCAAGTTAAGGATTGAATTTATGGGCTAAAGCCCGCATCAGATGGAGTATTCAAACCCCCGACATAAATGTCGGGGTTATTGATTATAATTGAATAGAATTATTAGCCCCGACCTTCAGGTTGGGGTAAATAGATGCACCACAAAACAGGGGACTTTAGTCCCGATCATTTTATTGAGAATCAGGGGCTTTTAAGTCAAAAAATGGGTTCTTAGCTTGACGCGTATACGATAGCTATCGGGGCTGTTAGGTTTTAACTTCATTATCGTCAACATTCCACTCTGCATAAGATGTTGCAGTTTCGTAGAGTCTAATACTATGCAACTTTACACTTTCGGGAAGTAACTTTTTAATTCTTTCAGCAAAATCAACAACCATATTTTCGCAAGTTGGCTGGTAAGGCAAAATATGATGACGTTCAAACATTTGCCCTGTTTCAAATAAAGGCGTATAATTAGATTTTTCGCTTACAACAAGCGAATGGTCCATATCAGTTACAATTACTTGGTTTACAATTTTTTTTAAGTCACCAAAATCTATAACCATTCCTAATTTTTTATTGTTATTATCGGCTATTGGTTCTCCCAAAACTGTTACATATAAAATATAACTATGACCATGAATATTTTTGCAAAGTCCATCGTAATTCCAAAGGGCATGTGCCATTTCGAATTTAAACTCTTTTGTAACTCTTACTTGTGCCATTTTTATTAGTTGTTATATCATTATGAACAGTAAAAGATGATAAATAAATTCTGTCTATAAAGTCCGCTGACTGCGTTATGCTTGTTTTGAAAACAGTCATTTACATAAGTAAACTCCTTGATTTTCAAAACTTCGCAAGCCTTGTCATCGAACTTTATATTCCAGACTCTTGACTTTATGGACAAACACTAAATAGATTCTTCACTCCGTTCAGAATGACAAAAAGATTAGTTAAAAAGCAAATAAATTAAATCAACAACTCTGCTCGAATAGCCCCATTCGTTATCGTACCACGAAAGAACTTTAACAGTTTTACCAAGTACCATTGTGCTTTGTGCATCAAAAATACTTGAATGTGAATTATGAATAACATCAACCGAAACAATAGGGTCTTCGGTATATTCTAAAATGCCTTTTAACGGACCTTCGGCAGCTTTTTTCATTACCGCATTAACTTGTTCTTTAGTTACTTCTACTTTTAAATTTGCAACAAAATCTACTAATGAGCCGGTTGGAGTTGGAACTCTTATTGCCATTCCATCAATTTTACCTTTTAAAGCAGGGATTATTTTTCCAACAGCTTTTGCTGCACCTGTTGTAGTTGGTATTTGCGAAACTGCACAGGAACGGGCTCTTCGTAAATCTTTATGCGGCGAATCTAAAATCATCTGATCGTTTGTATATGAGTGAATTGTTGTCATAAAACCGTTCTCAATTCCAAAAGCATCATTTAAAACTTTTACAACGGGAGCAAGACAATTTGTTGTACAACTTGCATTCGAAACGCATTGGTCGGTTGGCTGCAAATCATCATTATTTACACCTAACACAATCATCCTGTCAATTGTATCTTTTGAAGGAACAGTAAGGATAACTTTTTTTGCACCGGTTTTTAAATGGTCGCCATATCCGCCTTTTTCGCTTTCTTTGTTTACAAATTTTCCGGTTGATTCAATAACAACATCAGGGGTAGTTGTCCACTTAATATTTGCCGGACTTCTTTCGGCAGTAACTTTTATTTTTACGCCATTTACAATTAAGTTTTCGTTATCGAATTCTACTGTTCCATCAAATCTGCCCTGAGTTGAATCGTATTTTAGAAGATGTGCAAGTGTGTGTGTATCAGTTAAATCGTTTATTCCTATAATTTCTAATTCAGGATGGTTTAATGAAATTTTAAAAACATTTCGTCCAATTCGTCCGAAACCATTAATAGCTACTTTTATCTTTGTCATATTCAATTAATTAAATGTTAGTAATTTTATATTTGAAAAAGTAAAATTAACTATAATAACTGATGTTACGCATAAAAGAGCAAAAAATAATTATTTAAAAATATTAATTTTGCAAAGATATGAGCTATCGGATTTCGTCCATTCACCATTTCAATATTTTTTTCGCAAACTTAATCTGTTTAAGTAGGTTTTGCTGAATAAACGTTATCATACTTAATATAGCATATTATGAAGTATGCCAATACGGAATAAAAAAAAGAAAAAATCCTATCGGCATAACTTTCCGATGAATCGGAACAAGCTATTCTAAACAGATTCCCATACACCCGCTCGCATCCTGCGAGTGGGTTTTACATTATGCTCTGGCATTTTTATTTATAATTTACAATAAATGTATTTGTTGTAAATTATGAACGAAAATAAAAGTAAAAATACCAGAGGTAAATGAAATGCTCACTCGCAGGATGCGAGCGAGTGAGAAGCGGTTTTTTTACTTTTATTACGATATTATGGACAGACACTAATTAGTGTCTGTCCATAAAGTCAGTGTCTGATTCATAATGTTCGAGTTTGAGGTATACGAAGTTTTGAAAACCAAGGAGTTTACTGTAGTAAATGACTGTTTTCAAAACGAGTATAACGAAAAAATCGGACATTATAGACAGACACTAATTAAATTATTTTTATTTTAGAATGGAGCAAGTGCAACTTCGGTTAAAAAGTCTTTTATTGTTTTTTCATCTACTGGAGGAACAACATATTCAACAGATTCCGAATAGTTTATATCATCAAAATAGGCAAGTTGCTGTTTAAATAATTTGGGGTTAAAAGCATCTCCAAAAATTTCTTTTGCTTTAATGGAAATTTCATCAAATGAATGGTATTTTTTAATTAGAAAATACAAATCAACATAATCTTTCCATTTGTTTCTACCTCCTAAGGCATAAGCTTTCATAGCTGCCAGAGTTAACAAACCCGGCATTTTTATTATATCGTTGTATTTAATTGAGGGTTCAACGTTAAATGGATAATGAAAAAAAGTAATTTTTACTTCTTTCAAAATAATATGCAATTGCTCTGAATCCTCAAAAAGTGTTATATGTTTCAACTCGTTTTTTTGTAAATAATTTTTAATGTTTTGTCTTTTAATTGGTTTATAAGAAAACAAATCAAAATCAATTGACCTTCGGTGCCCAATTTGTAAAGCAATGGCGGTTCCTCCAACTAAATAAAAGTCTTTTGAAAAATATTTAATTAGGTCTAATAAAGCAACTTGTTTGCTATCTAAAATATTAGTGAACATATTTATTAAAATATAAATTAAAATAGTGCCGTACAGGTTTAAAATAATTATTTCTTGATAATTTTATTTGACTTTGAAATATTTTTGAAACATTGGTTAATCCTACTAGTTCAAACAATCTTTTAACATCTTTATCGTTTCCAAAATTTAAAATAAATTCCACTAATGTTTCTTGATTTATGTTTTCTTTTTCATTTTCGGGAATATACCAAAACAACGATTTTCTTTCATTAATAAATTCTTTTATCTCTTTGCTGTTTTCCATAAAATCAATTTTTATATTTCATATTAATGCAATTATCTCACTTTGGTCTTCTAAAACAAAATTATTAAAATTTTTGTTACTATTCAGCAGCAAATATATTACATTTTTTATTCACTCAATAATAAGAAAACCATAAAAAATGTTCAATGTCAAACAAACAATTAACAATGTTCAATTCATAAATACCAAGTTCCAACTGCCAAGTTCCAAATACCAAATACCAAATTCAAAATACCAATTGCCAAGTTCCAAACTAACTCCAAGCGGTCTGATGGGTACGTAGTACTATTGTGTGTCTATTTCCTATACCCATCTGACCGCTCCAAATACCAAGTTCCAAATACCAAAACCAGAAACCTCAAACTAGAAACCAAGAACAATGAACATCCAATTCCTAAAACCTCAAACCAAAAACTTCAAACTATAAACTTTTTTTGAACAATTCACCCCGTAGGATAATCCCATTGAACAACGAAGTGAAAATAAAAACAAATATCCAACGGGGTAAACATTTTTTAAAATTAAACTTCGCTTTCATGTCCCCATCCACAAAAGGATACCAACGCACAAATTGCCGACTGCCGACTGCCGACTGTTTTCTATTTATATTTTTCAGGTTTATTAATCATATCGTTCAATAATTTTCCAATTTCCTCTGAGCGTTCATTAAAGTTAATAAATTCTTCTTGCGAAATATACTTACAAGCAAGAGAAAAGTCAAGCCAAACTTGTGTTTCAGAATTTTCCATATCAGAATCCGACATTTTACTAATAAAGTGAGCCGGATAACGCCTTTTTTGGTATCCTTCACCAATATTAGAGCAAACAGAACGGGAAGACCTTCTGATTTGTGATGTCAAAGAATAAATCTCTTCTTTAGGAAATTCTTTAGTTTTATTATAAATATCCATTGCAAGAGCAAAAGCTTTTTGATATACTATTAAATTTCTAAAACCTGTTGCCCTATTTTATCCTATTTTTTTAAATATTAGTTCATAGTTCTCAATCTTCAGTCCACAGTCTTCAGTCCACAGTCTTCAATCCACAGTCCCATTACCTCCTGCCGACTGCCGACTGCTGACTGCCAACTGCCGACTGTTCACTTCAATTTGTTATAACTTTAATTAAATCATTATATTCATTTACAAGGTTTTGGTAATTACTAAGTGTTCTCAGGTCGCATTTTTCAGTAACTTCGGTTCCTACGTACATTAAATGTCCGCTTCGGTGTTTGGTAAATAAGAAAATATCTTTTTTGATGTCAAATTTTTCTTTTGAATCAATTATTTCGGAACTTGTATCAATAACTAGGGGAGATAAATTTAAATAATCGTCAATAGATTTTATGGTTTTCATTAATAAAACACAACGGCTTTCGGCAAAATTTTTTTCTTCAATTTCTTTGGCTTTAAAATCGGAATCACTGCTGTTTAATAAATCAATTGTATGGTGAAAAACTGCTTCAACGTTTTTGGGTTTTATAACTTTGATATCTCTTACCGAAACAAGTTTATATTTAACAAGAAAAGCTATTTTTTTTAGAATAAAAGTTAATTTTTCTTCATATTCTACACATCTTTTTTCGATGTCTTCCTGGGTAAGATTAATCTGATAATGACCAATTTCATTTCTTTCGGGAACCCAAAAATCGAGAGAAGCATAAAATTTATTATCAAATTCAGTTGTTATTTCGGGTAAAAACCATTCTACTTTTTGTTCTTCGTAAATTTTACCTGACATTCTGATTAGCTATGCATAATTTCCAAGACTTAAAACCGAAAACCGCGATTCAAAATCTTTTGAGAAACTTTCGGGGATGGTTAATTTATTCTGAATTTTATCTTTCCATAATTGCGAAACCATAACAAAGGAAGTAAACTGCATTGTTCTTTCAATTGTTTTAAAAATCTGGTCGAGGCGCATTCTGTCCAATGTTCTCATTGAACCCGAAAATAACCGCCTTACCTCAACACCAATAGGCCACGGAAGGTTTTTAATAATCATATCGCCAAGAACACGATAGTCAACATGGTCATCATCATCTTCGTCATCAGCCATATTAAATTTTGCTATAGCAGGTTTGTGCTTAAGCATTTCTTCGTAAACCGATTTTATTAGTTCTTCGTTAATGTTTGCCATAAATTTTTGTTTTTAAAAATTTTATCAAATATATAATAAGATTTTGAAAAATAATCTTTTATTAAAAAAATACAATTATACCGTAACTACTCATTAGTAAAGATATGAACAATAAAATGTTTTAAAAAAAATAAAATACAAAGTATAACTTAACGATAATCATTTTTTTTTGTGCCGAAAATGAATATCGAAACAATCACAATATCATTAGAAGAATATATACTTTGAACGATTTAAATTATTACATTTGAGTTTAAGGTATAGGGTATAACCCACTCTTCCTTATGCCTTTATACCTTTATACCTTTTTTGTCCTGCTTGTGCAGGATAAAATGCGGAAATTTATCCCGTTAGTTGTATAATTCTTTAAAAGAACAAATAAGAATATTATAAAAAATTTAAAATAATTTTAAGATGTCTGGAACTATTTAGTGTCTGTCTATAAAGTCAGTGTCTGATTCATAATGTTCGAGTTTGAGGCATACGAAGTTTTGAAAACCAAGGAGTTTACTGTAGTAAATGACTGTTTTCAAAACTAGTATAACGAAAAAATCGGACATTATGGACAGACACTATTTAAAAATCTATTTTTTTCGTATCATTAAAAGCAATGCAAACGTAATTACCCCATTAATTATAAGCAACTCATAACCAAGCTCATATCCATTAAACAATTCTTTTGAAAATGTGCTTAAAAGATAACAAATTATTGGTGATAATACTGCAATTATTGGAACAAGCGTATCTTTAACTTTAAGTTTTGTAAACAAGCCAAAACTAAATAATCCTAATAATGGACCATAAGTATATCCGGCAACTGTTAGTATTTTTCCAATAACAGCTTGGTCGTTAAGAGTTTTAAAAACAACTATAATAACAAGTAACAATAAAGCGAATGAAAAATGAACTTTATAACGTGTTTTGCGAAGTTTGTTTTCGTCAATTTTCTTTTTATTTAAGCCCAAAAAATCGATACTAAACGAAGTTGTTAACGAAGTTAATGCACCATCGGCACTAGGGAAAGCTGCAGAAATAAGTCCGATTAAAAAAATTATACAAATAGCCGGACTAAAATATTTTAGTGCAAGTAAAGGGTATAAATCGTCGGTGGTTTTAGGAATTTGCACATTGTTAGCACCGGCATACATATATAATATAGCACCAAGAAATAAAAACATTAAAATTACAAAAACAATTATCACAGAAAAGGTCAGCATATTTTTTTGAGCTTCGCGAATATTTTTACAGCTAAGGTTTTTTTGCATCATTTCCTGGTCAAGTCCTGTCATTGTAATTGTAATGAACATGCCTGCAAAAAACTGTTTTAAAAAATACCGTTTATCGTTCCAGTTGTCGGCAAAAAACATTTTCGACATTTGGGAATCGTTTACTTTTTCGACAACTTGAGTAAAAGTAAAACCCAATTCCTTTGTTACAAAAACTAATGTTAAAATAACTGCGGTTAACATTCCTATTGTTTGCAACGAATCGGTCCAAACAATAGTTTTTACTCCTCCCTGATATGTATATAAAATTACTAAAACAATAAACACAAGAACTGTAACCCAAAACGGAACACTCCACGCATCAAAAACAAATATCTGAAGTACGTTTATAACAATATACATTCTAAATGCTGCCCCTAAACTCCGCGAAAGAATAAAGAAGAAGGCACCTGTTTTGTACGACCAAAATCCAAAGCGTGTTTCAAGGTACGAATAAATTGAAGTTAGATTTAATTTGTAGTACATTGGAAGTAAAATGGTTGCAATAACAATATATCCGAACAGGTAACCTAAAGCCATAACCATATAAGAAAATTGAGTTGTGCCAACCCATCCGGGAACCGACATAAATGTAACTCCCGAAAGTGAAGTTCCAATCATTCCAAATGCAACAACAAACCATGGCGATTTGCGGTTTGCATTAAAAAAAGTACGAGAAGTTGCACCTTTAGAGGTAAAATGAGCAATAATCAAAAGCAAAGAAAAATACAGTGTAATAATTATAAAAACTAATGTTGAACTCATATCAAAATTTTGATTATTCTTTTTGCAATAATAAACAATTGGCATTAATTATTCTTTTATCTTTGTGTTAATTTATTTTTAATTTATGAACGCAAATAGCTACCCATCGAAATTGCTCGAGAAAGCCGTTAATGAATTTTCAAAACTTCCCGGAATTGGAAATAAAACAGCTTTTAGGTTAGTAATGCATTTACTTAAGCAAGGCAAGTCAACTGTTTCAGAGTTTGCTAATTCGTTAATAACACTTTCCGAAGAAATAAAGTATTGCAAACGTTGTCATAACATTTCAGATAATGATATTTGTGAAATTTGCAGTGATCCTCGTCGCGACAGTAACTTGCTTTGTGTTGTGGAATCGGTAAAAGATGTAATAGCAATAGAAAACACTCATCAATACAAAGGATTGTATCATGTGTTGGGCGGATTAATTTCGCCAATGGATGGTATAAGCCCTTCGGAATTAAACATTACTACCTTAGAAGAAAAAGCAGGAACAGGAAAATTTAACGAAATTATTTTAGCATTAAGCACAACAATGGAAGGCGATACAACAAACTTTTATATTTTTAAAAAACTTAGTAAGTTTGACATTGAAATTTCTACTATTGCACGAGGTATTGCCATTGGCGATGAGCTCGAATATGCCGATGAAATAACATTAGGTAAATCAATTGCAAATAGAATTCATTTTGAAATTGCCGTTAAGGGTTAAATTAGTTACTCATGTTACGCAAATAAAAAATTTGTCTCGCAAAGTCGTTTACCCCGTTAGATAATTGCTCTTTATATAGTTCGCTCTTTTTTTTAACTATTTAACGGGGCAGGGTTCACAAAGTTAAAAAGTGGCTAAAAAAATAATTTACCCCATTAGATAAAAACTTATGGAGAGGATTATTTTTATTTATAAGCAAATATACTTTAAGTGGTCATAATTTGAGTTTTTGTTTTTTTTATGACCCCACCCCTCTCCAATTGGAGAGGGAGTTAAGAAAGGTAAAACTCAAATTATTCCCGTTGGTAGTATATCTAAAGAGGTGAATTATTTTTTCTTGGCGTAATGGCGCCGGAGTTTATGCTGACGAAGGAAGTACGAGAAATAATCATTGTGAGAAACTTTTTACGTAACATCAGTTAGTTATTTATAATGGTCGGTGTGCCACAGACCACGGAATCGGGATAACTTTATATGTTAACTAACTTATTTTTAATGGCATAAGTTACTAATCCTATTGAATTTTTAGATCCTATTTTATCTAACAGATTTGCTCTATGCCCGTCAACGGTGCGTGGGCTAATACATAGCTTGTTCCCAATTTCAACGTTTGTATATCCTTCACAAATTAGTTGCAGAACTTCTTTTTCGCGGTCGGATATTTTCATAACCTCTTTTGTAGATGATGAGGATGGTTTGTTTACGAATTTTGAAGTAATAATTGTTATCAATTCTTCGGAAAAATAATTTTTATCTTGAGTTACAGCTTTTATGGCTTTTTCGAGGTCATCTTTTTCAATATTTTTTAACAAAAAACCTTTTGCACCAGCATCAAGCATCTGTTGCAAATACTCTTCATCGCCAAACATAGAAAGTGCAATAACTTTAAGTGCAGGATATTTTTTAATTGCAATTTGCGTTGCCTCTATACCGTTCATTACAGGCATTTTAATATCCATAATTACAATATCGGGCATATTAATTTCAATTTTCTCAAGAAATTCTTTTCCGTTTTCGGCAACACCAATTAATTCAACAAAATTAAATTCTTTTAATTGAGCTGTTAAGCCTTTTTTAAAAATTGGATGGTCGTCAACAATAAAAACTTTTATTTTTTCCATTTTAAAAATATTGAGGTTCACAAATATAACAATTTTCAAAAATAATAAAAAAAAAACATTTTTCATTTTGCCACAATAATAGTTGATGCTTGTTCCTATATTCCATACCTAGTGTTAACTTGCAATAGTAATCTATATTAAAAATAAATAACATAAAACAAGAAATGACTATGTGTTTTTCCCTGATTTGTTTTTACGTAACGAGAACTCAATCAATCTGTCTTCTAATTCATCTTTTATATTCGTGTTCATACTTAAAAATTTATCATTTTTTGTTAAGTGTTATATGTTTTAATAATCTATATTAAAAATAAATAACATAAAACATAAAACAAGAAATGACTATGTGTTTTTCCCTGATTTGTTTTTACGTAACGAGAACTTAATCAATCTGTCTTCTAATTCATCTTTTATATTCGTGTTCATACTTAAAAAATTTTCATTTTTTGTTAAGTGTTATATGTTTTAATAATATAGATTATTTATGCAGTTAGACACTAGCAGGTGGGTAGTTAAATATTAAAGGAGCTTATGAATATATTAAACGCCCTAGTTGTTAGGTCAATTTATTTATGAGAAATTCTCTAAATATTCCGAAAGTTTTTTCAAAAAAGCACCTGCTAAAGCACCGTCAACAATTCTGTGGTCGAATGTTAGCGAAATTATTATCATGCTTCTTATTGCAATTGCATCACCGTTGGGTGTTTCAATAACTGCAGGTTTTTTACGTATTGCACCTAATGCAAGTATTGCAGCTTCGGGTTGGTTAATAATTGGCGTTCCGGCAATTGTTCCAAACGAACCGAGATTTGTAATTGTAAAAGTTCCTCCTTTAATTTCGTCGGGTAAAAGCTTATTTTGTCTTGCCCTGTTTGCTAAATCGTTAAGTGTTTTTGTTAAACCAATTAAATTCATTTGGTCGGCATTTTTTATTACCGGCACTATTAAGTTCCACGATGGTAAGGCAGTTGCAATTCCAATATTTATATTTTTTTTTATCAATATTCTTGTGCCATCAACCGATACATTTACAAATGGATAATCTCTTATAGCATTTGCTGTTGCTTCAATAAATATCGGCATATAAGTTAGCTTCTCGCCATGTTTCTTTAAAAATTCATCTTTATGTTTATTTCGCCATTCTACAATTTTTGTAACATCAACTTCAATAAAAGAAGTAACATGCGGGGAAGTATGAACAGAATTAACCATGTGGTCGGCTATAATTTTTCGCATTCGGTCCATTTCAATTATTTCAACATTGTTTTGAATCAGATTATTTTCAGATTGTTTTGTAAGTTGCTGAATGGCTGGTTTTATTTCACTAATTACATTTATATTTTTTTGTTCCGTTTTTGTGTTTATGTAATTTACAATATCAATTTTTGTAATTCTTCCACCAATTCCCGAACCATTAAGATTATTTATTTCTTCGTCTGAAATCATATATTCTTTCATCATTTGACGAACCAAAGGGCTTAAAAATATTTTAGAACTACTCTTTTTTAAGTTATCATTATCAATTAGTTGCTCGTTGTTATATATTGAAATTGCAACTGTTGAAAATTTCTGAATTTCAGGTTTTTCCGCAACTTCTTCATTGCTTTCAGTGTCATTTGTTTTTAAAATTAAAATATTTGCACCAATTGAAACAACGTCGCCTTCGTTAAATAATAATTTTTCTACAACGCCTTTTTTGGGAGATGGAATTTCTGAATCAACTTTATCGGTTGCAACTTCAACCAATGGAGTATCTTCATTTACCGTATCGCCTTGCTTCACTAACCATTTAGTTATTGTTGCATCTGTAACTCCCTCGCCCATTGATGGCAACACAACTTTAAATTCGTTCATTACTGTTTTTATTTAGTCTAAATAATATGCTAAATTAATGTAAATTTTTTATCTGTCAAAAATTTTTTTAAGATATTGATTAATATTCTTACTTTTGAAAAAAAGTTTCGAGTTTCGAGTTTAAAGTTTCGAGTTTAAAGTTTCTGGTTTTTAAACAACCTCAAACCATAAACCAATGAATATAAGCTAATTACTAAAATTTTAATATATGAAACATCCACGACTAAATAAAGACACACAAGGGAATGATTATATTCAAGGTTGAGGTTAAGGGGTGAGATTGAAAAAAGATTGAAAGGATTGAAAAAACAAGATTGAATAGATTGAGAAGACAAGATTGGAGAACGTCTTCATCAATCTTATCAATCTTCTTCAATCTACATCAATCTGAAAAATATAATAAATTGAGTATCAGTAAACTAAAAAATATAAACAGATGAAAAACCTTATTTACATATCATTATTATCTATTCTTGTTTATTCTTGTGCACCTGCTTATACACCAAACACAGTTAATGTTCCGCTTTTTTCATCACAAAACGAAGTGCAATTTGCAATAACAACGGGTACAAGTGGAATTGATGCTCAAACAGGATATGCTCCAACCGATCACATTGGAGTTATTTTAAATGGAAGTTATGCAAATCGTTCCGATACTACCAATTATCACAAACACAATTTTATAGAATTTGGAGGGGGGTATTATTCAAGAATGGGAGAGCATGGGAGACTGGAATTATTAGGTGGTTATGGAATGGGAAATGTTGATGCTCATTTTAAAGGCGTAATTTATGATTATTATACTAAAACAACTATTAAAAGAATTTTTATTCAACCTTCAATAGGTAATGTTTCCGATGTTTTTGAAATTGCTTTTACGCCAAGATTAGTTTTTGTTCATGTTAAAAGTCCATTAGACACATTAAACACATATCCAACCGACCCTTTTTTAGAGCCTACATTAACATTAAAAATTGGATGGAAATACATAAAATTTGTTACTCAATTTGGAATTTCTTTACCGCTAGTTTCATATACTTATTATATTAACCAACCAATAATGTTTTCGATAGGATTTGTTGGCAAAATACCAGGGAAAAAGAATGAATCAACCGTTAAGTATAAAGAATAAAAATTCTGAACCTTCGGTTTAAAATTTGGCATTTTTCATTTCAAGGTTTACACTTTTTCGTAACTACTCACCTCATAAAAAATCCTTTACTAATCTTATGCGTATTATTTCTCGCAAAGACGCAATGCTCGCAAAGTTTTAAGAACGCAAA
>Ga0209211_10003175_pt1 | contig 27141 bp, 28 predicted proteins | sample RifGroA2_FD_183992 | JGI IMG/M metagenome (GOLD analysis project Ga0209211, IMG submission 183992) | Groundwater microbial communities from Rifle, Colorado, USA - Groundwater A2 (SPAdes) (version 2) | ecosystem: Environmental > Aquatic > Deep subsurface > Groundwater | place: Rifle, Colorado...
TGGCGGCTCTTCGCACCTGTGCCCAGGTGGCGGAATTGGTAGACGCACTAGTTTCAGGTACTAGCGGGTAACTCCGTGGGGGTTCGAGTCCCTTCCTGGGCACCAGCGATTTTGATAGAAGGCCTTGCTAAAACAAGGCCTTTTTTCATTTCTGCCGCCGGGCTTCGGTAACCGGCCAACACGGCCGATTGCCAATTGCGAATGCATTGTCTCATAGCAGATGCCTCGCAGCACTGCCGTAACAATTGCTAACACTTGGGTACACAGCACTGGTCATCGCTCGGCCAGATATCGCGTTATTTTGGTTATCGAAACGACAAATACGAGCCGAACCATGAAAAAAATTGCTGCCCTGTTTCTCGCTGCCACACTGGTCATGACCGCCACCACTCCTGCGCAGGCCGACTGGGGCCGCCATCATGGTGGCCATGGCTACGGTCACCATGGCCACCGATCCGGTCCAGGCTGGGTTGGCCCGGCCGCCATACTGGCCATCACTGGTCTGGCCATTGGCGCTGCCGTAGCATCCCAGAACAACTACGCTCCGGCACCGGTCTACAGCGCCCCACCCCGCCCGATGCCCAGCGCCAACTACGGCACTTGGTACTACTGCGGTTCGTCCGGTCAATACTATCCGTACACCAACGCCTGCCCCGAAGGCTGGCAAGCTGTACCGGCACAATAAAAACGAAAACGGGCCCCAAAGGCCCGTTGACCGCAGCAATCCGGCTTTCGCTCAATTATTGAACGGGTGTTGCTTGAGGATGGTTTCATCGCGCTCCGGACCGGTCGACACGATGGCGATCGGCACTTCGCACAGCACTTCCAGACGATTGAGGTAGGCGCGTGCCTCAGCAGGCAGGTCTTCCCAGCGCTTGACGCCGAAAGTGGTCGCACTCCAGCCCGGCATTGTTTCGTAGATCGGCTCGCAACGGGCCACCTCATCAGCACCGATGGGCAGCAGGTCGATAATCTGGCCATCCAGCTTGTAGCCGGTACAGATACTCAGTTCCTTAAGACCATCGAGCACATCCAGTTTTGTGATGCATAGCCCGGTCAGACCGTTGATACGGCCCGAACGACGCAGAGCCGCGGCATCGAACCAACCACAACGACGCTTGCGACCGGTAACAGTGCCAAACTCACGACCAACCTGCGACATCTGGTAACCCGGCACGCCTTCGGTCTCGATATCCAGCTCACTGGGGAAGGGACCACCACCGACACGAGTACAGTAGGCCTTGGTAATGCCCAGCACGTAATGCAGCATGCCCGGGCCGATGCCCGAACCCGCTGCAGCTTGGCCAGCAACACAGTTCGACGAGGTAACAAAAGGATAAGTACCATGGTCGATGTCGAGCAAGGTACCCTGCGCGCCTTCGAACAGCAGGTTGGAACCGGCCTTGTTGGCGGCGTAAAGCGCCGCAGAAACGTCGGTCACCATCGGCCGGATCTGCTCGGCATCGGCCATTGCCTGATCGTAAACCATCTGAAAATCAACGGCTGGCGCCTTGAAATACTGAGTCAGAACGAAATTGTGATATTCCAGAACTTCCTTCAGTTTTTCGGCAAAACGTTCAGGATGGAATAGGTCATAGACGCGCAGACCACGGCGGGAAACCTTGTCCTCATAAGTCGGGCCAATACCCTTGCCGGTCGTGCCAATCTTCTTGTCATCCGACTTGGCGCCTTCGCGAGCTTGGTCAATGGCTGAGTGGTAGGGCAGGATCAGCGGGCATCCCGGGCTGATTTTCAGGCGCGAGCGAACGTCAATACCGCCCTTTTCCAGCTCGGCGATCTCCGAGAGCAGATGATGAATATCCAGCACGACGCCATTGCCGATATAGCATTCGACGCCATCACGCACGATGCCTGAAGGCACCAGATTGAGCTTGTAAACCTGTTCACCAACCACGAGCGTATGACCGGCATTGTGGCCGCCCTGAAAACGTACGACCCCCTTGGCGTGATCGGTCAACCAGTCGACGATCTTGCCTTTACCCTCGTCGCCCCATTGCGTACCCACCACGATGACATTCTTTGCCATTTTTTAGTCCTCTTGTATTGCTTCAATAATCCAGTGTTCGCCAACCAGTGCCAGTTTTCGGTCGCAGACCGGGCCCTCACAGGCCGTTTCGCCTGGCAGCAACTGGACAACAATTTCGCCCTGTTCGCGCAGCGCGGCGACATGGGCGGCGAGACGCGCATCATGTCCGGCATGCGGCGCCAGAATTGCACCGTACAACTTGCCTGTGGGGGCCAGACGCGCCACTTCGCGTAAATCCATCGAAAAGCCTGTGGCCGGACGAGCGCGACCAAAGGCCTTGCCAGCGCCATCGTAGCGGCCGCCCATGGCGATCGCCGCGGGGTAGCCCGGACAATATGCAGCGAACACAACACCGTTGTGATAGTGGTAACCGCGCAGGTCTGAAAGATCAATCGAGAAAGGCAAGTCAGGCGCACAGGCCAACAGATGCCGCAAGCCATCGAGGGCAGCCGAAATGGCCGGCAAGGCGGGTAACTCTGCCGCCGCCCGCGCCAGAACTTCGGCCCCACCATAGAGCTGCGGCAGGCGGAGCAGTGCTTCACGGTATGGTGACGGCACATTAACGCAAGCCTCTTCCAGACCCGGCACATCCTTGGCCTGAAGCAGACTGAGGACGGTATCCTCGGCTTCCTGCGGCAATCCAGCGGCCTCAGCCAGCGCCTGGAAGATACCAACGTGACCAAGATCAATACGACTGATCGGCAGTTTTACGCACTCGAAAGCACCAGCCATCAGACGAATAACGTCAAGGTCGGCCTCAATCCCGCTATAGCCGTAGAGTTCAGCACCAATCTGCACCGGCTCGCGACCAGCTGAAATTGTCGCTGGCAGCGTATGCAACACGCTTCCACAATAACTCAGCCGGGTAACGCCTTGATGATTGAGCAGATGCGCATCGATGCGCGCAGCCTGCGGCGTTATATCGGCGCGAACGCCCATGGTCCGGCCTGAAAGCTGATCGACCAGCTTGAATGTCCGCAATTTCAAATCCTGACCGGCACCGGTCAGCAGCGATTCCAGATACTCCAGCATCGGCGGCATGACCAGTTCGTAACCACGGCCGCGAAAATGATCAAGGACGGTTCGACGCAGGTTCTCAATGCGCGCCGCTTCAGCTGGCAGCGCATCGGCAAGGTATTCAGGTAACAGCCAGTTCATGAGAAAACAATCAGGAGGATCAGGCCAATCAGCATCGACGTCAGGCCAACGAAGCGAATTTGCCCATCCGAAAATTGAACAAGGCGACGGAAGGTTTCACGCCAGGCCGCCGGGGCAATAAAGGGCATGAGGCCTTCGAGCACCAGCATCAGCGCGAAGGCCATCAGCAGCGTCGAGGTCATTTGCCTTTGTCTGCCCCACGCCCACCATTCTTCATGTATTTGAAGAAATCCGAGCTGGGTTCGATCACCAGCAAATCGCTCTTGTTCTTGAAGCTGCCGCGATAAGCTTCAAGGCTGCGATAAAACGCGTAGAACTCGGGGTTCTGGCCAAACGCCTGACCATAGGTATTAGTGGCCTTGGCGTCCCCCTCACCCTTGATTTTCTGCGCATCGCGATACGCATCAGCAACGATGATTTCACGCTGGCGATCGGCATCAGCGCGGATTTTTTCAGCCTCGGCGGAGCCTTCAGAACGCAATTCATTGGCAACCCGTTTGCGCTCTGCTTCCATTCGACGATAAACGGCTTCGCTGACCTCAGTCGGTAGCTCCACGCGCTTAACCCGAACGTCAACAATCTGAACACCAATCTTGCGTGCATCGGTGTCCGCTTTCTCGCGCATCTGATTCATGATCTTGTCGCGCTCACCCGAAACCACATCATGCACGGTACGCTTGCCGAATTCCTCACGCAGACCAGCGTTGACCGTCTGATTCAGACGGGTCTTGGCGCGCGACTCATCACCGCCCACCGATATGTAATAAAGCTGCGGATCGACAATGCGCCACTTGATGTAAGAATCGACCAGCACGTTCTTCTTTTCGGAGGTAATGAAACGCTCCGGCTCTGCGTTATCCAGCGTGATGATGCGCTTTTCGAAATAACGGACATTCTGGACCATAGGAATCTTGAAATAGAGTCCCGGCTCACTGATGGCCCGCTTTACCTCACCCAGTTGAAAAACCACAGCGTACTGGCGCTGATCGACGGTAAAAATCGACATGGCCATAACCACCAGTACTGTGGCGAGAACAGCACCCAAAAAATTGATACGCGGACTCATCAACGCCCCTCCCGATCACGCGAACGCAGCGAACCATCGCGCGAACTTGAAGAATACGAACCACCACCGACCTTCGGCGCATTTTCAAGCTGTGGCGGTGCGTCGGCCGACAACGGCGTAGCCGGCCTGGCCGTCGACGGCGCGATGGAAGCCTCCGGTGCAGCCTGGGCAGCTGTTGCGGTACTGGCCGCCTGCATCAGCTTGTCAAGCGGCAGATATAGAAGGTTACCCTGCCCCTTGGTGTCCACCATCACCTTGCTAGTGTTGGCGTAAATCTGCTGCATGGTTTCCAGATACATGCGTTGACGCGTCACCTCCGGTGCCTTGGCATACTCGGTCAGCACCTGCTTGAAGCGGGATGCATCACCCTCGGCCGACGAAATGACTCGCTGTTTGTAACCATTCGCCTCTTCAAGCAGCCTCGCTGCCGTACCCTTGGCCTTTGGAATCACGTCGTTGGCGTAGGCCTGGCCTTCATTTTTCTGGCGCTCCCGATCCTGCCCTGCCTTCACGGCATCATCGAAAGCAGCCTGAACCTGTTCGGGAGGCTGCGCATTCTGCATGGTCACCTTTGAAATCATGATGCCACTTTGATAGCGGTCCAGAATATCCTGCATCAGCTTCGCTGCCTGGGTAGCAATCTGCTCGCGACCTTCATAGAGCACGTAGTCCATTTTGCTCTTGCCGACGATTTCGCGAACCGCTGTTTCAGCGGCCCCCATCACCGCCTCATCCGTCGAGCGGTTGTTGAACAAATACTCAACAGGATCTTTCAGGATGTACTGGACAGCAAACTGGATGTTCACGATGTTTTCGTCATCAGTCAGCATCAGTGCTTCCTTCAGCACCTTGTTGCGTTCGCTTCCACGGTAGCCAATTTCAATGGTGCGTACCCCGGTCAGGTTTACCAGTTCATGTGACTGGATCGGGTACGGTAAGCGCCAGCGCAGACCAGGATCAGTCGCTTCCTTGAAGCTGCCGAACTGGAGCACAAGACCACGCTGCGAGGCATCAACGATGTAGAAGCCCGACGCCAGCCAGACAATAGCCACCAAACCGACGAGCAATCCGACGCCACCACCGATGAATTTCGGATTGAAGTCGATATTCGGCATACGAGGGCCATCACCGCCGCCATTGCCGCCTCCACCGCCCTTTTTGCCAAACATGCCAGTCAGCTTGCGGTTGAAATCGCGCCAGAGTTCTTCCAGATCCGGCGGACCGTCATTGGGTCGGCGAGGGCCGCTGCCGTTGGATTTATCGCCATCACTGCCACCGCGATTACCCCACTGGGGATCATTGAGCGACATAAAAATACCTAGGGTCGGAATCATGGGTGTTGGGAATTCAGTCAATGTAATCGTGTTTTGCTTCATCTTCAGCTTCAGCAATCGCCTTCTGACGGGCTTCTGCTTTCGCTCGGGCATATTCGGCCAAGGATTCACGCAACAAATCCACGCCTTCTCCTGTACGCGCACTAACTCGAACGCGCGCGATATTATCATACTCGCCCCGCTCGATGCCCGGCACGGCTTCTGTCAGGTCTATCTTGTTCCAGACAATCAATTGCCTGACTCGGTCGGCACCAATTTCCCTGAGCACCTTGTTGACTTCGTCGATCTGCTCGTCACGAGCGTGACTGGCACTATCCACCACATGCAACAGCAAATCCGCATGCGTTGCCACTTCCAAGGTTGCATGGAAGGCATCAACCAAAGAATGAGGCAGGTCACGAATAAAGCCAACAGTATCGGATATCACGATATTTCCGGCACCTTGGATCCACAGTTTGCGCGAAGTTGTATCGAGCGTAGCAAATAGCTGGTCGGCCGCAAATACGCCGGCATGGGTAAGCGCGTTGAATAACGTGGACTTTCCTGCATTGGTGTAACCGACCAGAGAAACATTCAGGACATCACCGCGCATCCGCGCTTTACGCTGAACGCCTCGTTGCCTTGAGAGCTTCCCAAGCCTGTCCTTCAACAACTTGACGCGGTTGCCAAGCAAGCGGCGGTCTGTTTCCAGTTGCTTTTCGCCTGGACCACGCATACCAATACCACCACGCTGCCGCTCGAGGTGAGTCCAGCCACGCACCAGGCGCGTAGACAAATGTTCAAGTTGAGCCAGTTCTACCTGCAGCTTGCCCTCCGCACTGGTAGCACGCAAAGCAAAAATATCGAGTATCAGACTGGTTCGGTCGATCACACGGCATTTAAGCTCCCTCTCTAGATTGCGCTCCTGCGCGGGGGAAAGCTCATGATTAAAAATCACCAGATCCGCCTCACCCGCCGCAACCATCGATCCGATTTCGTCAACCTTGCCTTTGCCGGCAAACGTCTTGGGATCGGGGCTCTGGCGCTTGCCAAATACTTCAGAAACAACCACGCCACCAGCCGACTCGGCCAGCAAACGAACTTCGTCCAGTTGATCTTCGAGATCAGGCTGGCCAAAATCAAGTTGAACGATCACCGCACGTTCACCGGCGGCGGGTCGTTCAATCATGGGCGTTTCCGGGAAGGAGAAGCGCAAACCCACCATAACGGCGGGTCGCTGGACAGGATTCGATTATTCCGCAGCCTGTTCCTGCTGGAGGTTGACCGGACGGGCCGGAACCACCGTTGAGATGGCATGTTTGTACACCATCTGGGTAACGGTGTTCTTGAGCAGCACAACGTACTGATCAAACGATTCAACCTGGCCCTGCAGTTTGATCCCGTTCACCAGGTAAATTGAGACAGGAACATGCTCACGACGAAGAGCATTGAGGAAGGGGTCTTGTAAAAGTTGCCCTTTGTTACTCATGGTGTGGACTCCATGTAATTGTTATGAGGGTCCTAATGTACCCAAATTTATAAAGTGCTGCCAAAGATTTTGCAGTTTATTTCTTGTCTTTGTCGGCGAACGGATTTTTTGCGCTTACGCACTGGATGCGCAACGGGGTTCCCTGCAATTTGAAGGCTTCACGAAAAGTATGCTCGAGGAAACGTCGATAACTGTCCGTGATCTTGTCGACCGCATTGCCGTGAATGACGATGATCGGCGGATTCGACCCCCCTTGGTGAGCATAGCGCGGCTTGGGCCGGAACAGGCCATGCTTGGCCGGCGCCTGCTTGGCGACAGCATCAATCAGGACACGGGTCAGGCGCGGGGTGGTCATTTTGGCCATCGCTGCGGCATAGGCTGAGTCAACCGAGCGGAAGAGCGATTCCAGGCCGATATTGTCGCGCGCTGAAATGAAATGGAACTTGGCAAAATTGAGGAATTGCAACTTGCGTTGCAGGATCAGGCGAGTCTGTTCACGAACGTAGGAATCGAGACCATCCCATTTATTGACTGCAACGACCAGTGCCTTACCGGACTGGACGATAAAGTCGGCAATATGGGCATCCTGGTCGGACACATCGGCTTGGGCGTCGACCATCAGGATGACGACATTGGCGTCCTCGATGGCTTGCAGAGTCTTGACCACCGAAAATTTCTCGATCGATTCAAAAACCTTGCCGCGCTTGCGCATCCCTGCTGTATCAATCAGCACATATTTTCGGCCGCCTCGCTCGAAATCGATTTCAATCGAGTCGCGCGTCGTTCCCGGTGCATCAAAGGCGATGACCCGCTCTTCACCGAGCAAAGTGTTGATCAGGGTCGACTTTCCAACATTGGGACGCCCGACGATGGCAACGCGAATCGCGTCGGAGTGCCATTCATCATCTTCGGGCTCGGGAAAACTTTCGAGTGCCAGTTCGACCAGACCACGCACCCCTTCGCCATGGGCCGACGAGATGGCATTGGGCTCGCCGAGGCCAAGTTCATGGAACTCCGCCTCGACCATGCCGGAATTCATGCCTTCGGCCTTGTTGACCGCAACAATGACCGGGCAGTCGACGCGGCGCAGTTTGTTGGCGATTTCCTTGTCGTGTGGCGTCAGGCCAGCGCGACCATCGACGACAAAAATGATGGCGTCGGCTTCGGCAATCGCCTGTTCCGTCTGGCGAGCCATTTCGTGCAGAATGCCTTCCTTGACCAGCGGTTCAAAACCGCCCGTATCGACCACCAGATGGGGCTTCTTCCCCAGTTTTCCATGGCCATAGTGACGGTCGCGAGTCAGCCCAGGGAGATCGGCGACGATAGCGTCTCGCGACTTGGTCAGGCGGTTGAACAGCGTGGATTTGCCGACATTGGGTCGGCCGACCAGAACGAGCGTAGGTTTCATTGAGCCTCTATTGCGCTCACGCTGCCACCCGTGGTCTGAACCAGAACGGCATTACCGAGCATCTGAAGTGGCGCGCGAACCGGCGTGCCATCGGTTTTCTGGCGCGCGGCAAAGCTGCCATCGTCACGGGAAAGGAAGTGAACAATGCCTTCAGCGTCCGCCACGGCGACCAGACCGCGCTGCACAACAGGTGCGGAGAGTCGCCGGTTTTTGAGTTTGTCCTGTTTCCACAGGCTGCTGCCGGACTGACGGTCCAGTGCATAGACGACACCCTTGTCGTCTGCGACGAACAGATAACGGCTATCCATCGCCAATCCAGCCACGGATGACAAGTCACGTGACCATATCAATGCCCCGCCTTGCCCCATATCGAAACAAGCCACGCGCCCCTGAAAAGCGACCGCGCAGATCTGACGGCCATCAACGACAGGCGGCGCAACGATATCAGCCACCCGGTCAAGTTCGGTAGCGCCCTTGGGCAAGGCAACCGCGCCTTCCCAAACCGGAGCACCATTTTGTACCGCCAGGGCGACAAGCTTGCCGCCGGGGTATCCGACAAAGATATAGCGGTCAGCAAACACTGGCGAGCCAGCACTGCGCACGGACAAAGAAGGCGTCGACCGTTGATAGACCCATTTGCGCCCACCGTCGCCAGCATCAAGCAGATGAATGCGGTTGTCACCGCTCTTCACCGCGACGCCATCATCACCGATGACTGGGGCGGCAAGCACCTCACTCGAAACCTTGGACTGCCAAAGCGCTTTGCCATCTTCGGCCGAGAAGGCTAGTACATCACCCTTCGAAGTACCAACGACCAGCAAGCGGCTATTTGCGCCTACGCCAGCCGACAGGGGCTGGCCGGCTTCGACTTTCCAAACGAGCTTGCCGTCTTCCAATTTGGAAACCGTGCCGCTCCGACTGGCCACATAAGCAACGCTACCGACCACGGCTGGCGTGAAGGTATAGTCGCCGGCCTTGCCAACACTGACAGACCACGTCGTACGAACTTCGGCTGTTGCGGTAAACGGCCCCAACGGAGCCATTTTCGGGCCGGCACTGGCAAACGGATTGATCGAATCGATCGTATCCGACACGGTCGCGCAACCGCCAAGGAGAAGGCCGGCGACGGCGAACAGGGCAGCAAGTTGACGTGACATCAGACGGCCTCACCCAGATTGTCGAGTTTCTGTTGCAGCAATTCGCGACCGGCGCCCTGCTTGCCGGTCATTTTTTCCAGTGCTGCCTTGTAGGCCGTCCGCGCTTCAGCTTTTTTGCCTTGAGCTGAAAGCACGTCGCCCTTCAATTCCTGAAAGCGTGCCTCAAAAGCTGGTGCATGAGCGGCTTCGAGCTGCTTGAGCGCATCGTCGTAGGCTTGCTCGTCAACTTGGACGGCAGCCAGCCGCAGACGAGCCAGATCCCTGATTTCGTCCTTGCCATTTTCGGCCACCCAGCCAAACTGGGTCTTCGCCGTCTTCAGGTCACCTGCCTCAAACGACTGCTTGCCAGCCAGCATTGCACCTAGGGAGGCATAGCTGGTGCTGCCGAATTTCTCGGCCAGTTCACCTGCTGCCGCTTTGACCTTCTGGACATCACCGATGGCTGTCGCCTGCTCCAGTACGCCATAGATGGCTGCAGCTTGCGCCGACTGCCCGCGCTGATACCAGTTCCAACCTTGCCATCCGATAACCCCCAGCGAAGCAGCAACAACCACGCTCGTCACGAGGTTGCCGTACATCTTCCACCAGGTTTTCAGGGTATCGATCTGTTCCTGTTCTTCGAGGTCGTAATGCGCCATGCTGCTTATTCCTCTTCGTCCGAATCAATAATTTGATCGATGATGGCTTCTGCCAGTTCATCGACTTTCAGTTTACGTTGTTCGATGCCAGCCTGACGTAGCGACTTCAACTGGACTTCTCCGCTAGACGCTTCGTCATCGCCAATAATCACCGCGAAAGTCGCGCCGCTGCCATCGGCTTTTTTCATCTGCGACTTGAAGCTTCCACCACCGCAATGCTGGAGCACATCGACGCCCTGATCACGCAAGCCTTCAGCGACGCGGAAGGCAAGGCGAGCCGCCTCTTCGCCCTGATGGACCAGGTAGACATCCGGCGCAGGGGCTGTCGGCTCGCCACCGGAATCCTTGATCAATGCGATCAGGCGTTCGATACCCATGGCAAAACCACAGGCTGGCGTTGGCTTGCCGCCGAGTTGCTCGACCAAGCCGTCGTAACGGCCACCAGCGCAAACCGTACCCTGGGCACCCAGTTTGTCGGTCACCCATTCGAAAACCGTCAGGTTGTAATAGTCCAGACCGCGGACCAGACGCGGATTGATCGAGAAGGGGACGCCTGCATCACGCAACACGCGCTGCACGCCTTCGAAGTGAGCCAGCGACTCAGCACCCAGGTAGTCAATCAGCTTCGGCGCAGCGGCGCACAGCTCCTGCATGGCCGGATTTTTGGTATCGAGAATGCGCAGCGGATTGGTGTGCAGGCGACGCTTGGCGTCCTCGTCAAGCAACTCGGCGTTTTCCTCGAAGTAGGTAATCAAGGCGGCGCGATGTTGGGCCCGCTCGTCGGACTGACCGAGGCTGTTGAGCTGCAGTTCAATACCATCCAGCCCGAGGTCGTTCCACAAACGTGCACCCATCAGGATCATTTCGGCATCGATGTCCGGGCCGGTCATACCGAAGGCTTCGACACCAACCTGATGAAACTGGCGATAACGCCCCTTTTGTGGACGCTCGTGGCGAAACATCTGACCGATGTAGTAGAGCCGCTGGGTCTGGCGGGCTGCCAGATTGTGCTCGATGACGGCACGCACACAACCAGCCGTACCTTCGGGACGCAGGGTCAGAGCTTCACCGTTCAAACCATCGATGAAGGAGTACATTTCCTTTTCGACGATATCGGTAACTTCGCCGATAGCGCGCTTGAAAAGCGGTGTCGGCTCGACGATGGGCATGCGAATCGGGCGATAGCCGTAGCTTTTGAGCCACGACCGGATGGTGTCCTCGAACAGTTCCCAGAATGCGGCTTCGTCCGGCAGGATGTCGTTCATCCCGCGGACTGCTTGCAATGTTTGACTCATGACTTCAGTTTCTTGGTGTAGGTGCGCTCGACATAGCGCTCGATGATTTGCTTGAATTCGTTGGCGATGTTGTCCCCCTTGAGGGTGACGGTCTTCTGGCCATCCTCGTAAACTGGTGCCGATGGGGCCTCGCCGGTCCCCGGCAGGGAAATTCCGATATTGGCGTGCTTCGATTCGCCGGGGCCATTGACGATGCAACCCATCACAGCCAGAGTCATGTTCTCGGCCCCGTCGTAGCGCAGCTTCCATTCCGGCATCTTGGCACGCACGAAATCCTGGACTTCGCCGGCCAGTTCCTGAAATAGCGTACTGGTCGTCCGACCGCAGCCGGGACAAGCCGCAACCATCGGGGTAAAGGCACGCAGGCCCATCGTTTGCAGGATTTCCTGGCCAACGATGACTTCCTGGGTACGCGAACCACCGGGTTCCGGGGTTAACGAAATACGAATGGTGTCGCCGATGCCCTCCTGCAACAAAACGGAGAGCGCGGCGGTCGACGCGACAATTCCCTTCGAACCCATGCCCGCTTCGGTCAAACCGAGGTGCAGCGCGTAGTCGGCGCGCTTCGAAAGCTCGCGATAAATGGCGATCAGGTCCTGAACGCTGGAGACCTTGCAGGACAGAATGATCTTTTCGCCGGGCAAGCCAACTTCCTCGGCTTTGGCTGCGGACTCGAGGGCCGATGTGACCATCGCGTGGCGCATGATCTCGGTCGCATCCAAAGGCTGCGGTCGACCGGAATTTTCATCCATTATTCGAGCCAGCAGTTCCTGATCGAGACTGCCCCAATTGACGCCAATGCGGACCGGCTTGTCGTACTTGCAGGCCAGTTCAACCATCTGGGCGAACTGTTCATCCTTTTTCTTGCCGAAACCAACGTTGCCCGGGTTGATCCGGTACTTGGCCAGCGCCTCGGCGCAGGCCGGATGCTCGGTCAGCAAGCGATGGCCGTTGTAATGAAAATCACCGATCAGCGGCACATTACAGTTCATCCGGTCAAGGTGCTCGCGGATTTTCGGCACTGCAGCGGCTGCCTCCGGCGAATTCACCGTGATGCGCACCAACTCTGAACCGGCACGGGCCAGTTCGGCCGTTTGCAAGGCCGTGGCTAGATAGTCGGCGGTATCGGTGTTGGTCATCGACTGGATAACTGTCGGGGCATCGCCTCCCAGTTTCACATGGCCGACGAAACACGACCGGGTCAAGCGTTTGGCAACAGCGCTCACGATTTACTCCAGAACCAGACGAGCCACGTCGCCGCGCGTATATGGCGCCAGATCAACGGCCTCGCCATGCCAGAAGACACGGACGCCCGGCGCGTAGCCGATGGTGACCGAGAGCGGTCCCTGTCCGGACAGCGATTGTTCCGTACCAGCCGTCAGCTTCTGGGAAAACACGACCTTGTTGTCGCGATCGCGAACCTCAAGCCAGGAATCCTTCTCGAACAGAAAACGCATTTGGGGAGCGTTAGCTGGCGCCGCTCCGGGCTCTCTCCCATCCGGGTTAGCTGGCAGAGCCGGGGAGGCCGACTGGAGACCCTGCAGTTCAGCCGGCGCGAGCACCTGCGGATTCATGACCTGTTGCGGCGTCGCTCCGGGCGGGAATACCGGCTCTGCAACAGGTGAAACTGGCGCCGACGTCGACACTTCGGGATCCTTGCGAGCCAAAGAGTCGAGCAGCGATTGGGTACTTTCGCGCAAAGACGAAAGATCGCCTGGCATCAAAAAATATGCCAACGCAGCCAGAACGACAGCACCTACCCCAACCAACACAACCAGCTTGCTGCGCCGGGATCCGGCACTACCGGAATGTGGCATCGCTGCCGGCGCCATCTCGGATACGCCAAGGTTATTAACCGGCGTTTCCAGTACTTCATCGAGTTGCGCCATCAGCGGGGCCGGATCAATCTGTATCAGGCGGGCATAATTGCGAACAAATCCACGAATGAAGGTATTGCCCGGCAAACTTTTCCAGTCGCCGCGCTCAAGTGCTTCCACCTGCCGCGGCCCGAGCTTGAGCGTCTGCGCGATATCAGCCACCTCTAACCCACGTGCTTCGCGCGCCACACGCAATTGCTCGCCGACTTGGGGCACGGACATCGCAACAACCTCTTCTGCGACGCCGTCCTGAATATTCACCTGCTCACTCATTCAAAATTGCCTTTTAGGAATTCCTGATACTCCGACGATGTCGGATATCGCCCACGCAGTTGCGAAGCGTAGCCCGCTTCACCCCCGCGGTTACCCTGCTTGCGCTCAAGGCGCAACCCAAGCCAAAGGGCATCAGCCGTTGGCGGCTCCATCATTTTCAAGGCTTCCGCCAAATAAATGCGAGATTCTTCGAAATTGCCGCGCTTGTAAAAAATCTTGGCCAGTTGCAGGCGAGCCGACATCGCACCATCGCGTGAAAGCTGCAAGGCTTTGAGCAGGTAATCCTGCGCACCATCGAGATCACCTGCTTTGAAAGCGCAGGTGCCGGCGTTGGTGTAAGCCCTGTCCGGCGTTTCGTACAACGGGCTCTTCAGCGCATTGAGAAAATAGGCGATGGACTGGCGCTCCCTGCCCGTTTCACAGAGATACCAGCCGTAGTTGTTATTGACTTCAGGATCGTTCGGCGCGAGGTTCAACGCCTGCCGAAAATCGTCTTCCGCCTTGTCGTATTCCTTCAGCGAGAGGCGGACCAAGCCGCGCACGCTGTACGCCTGAAAATAACTGGAGTCCGCACTCAGCGCGATACGCAACTCATCCAGCGCAACCCCCGGATTTCCGGCCTGAAAATACATGGCACCGAGCTCGGTGTGAATCTTGGCTCGATTGCGCGGATCTGTTGTGCCTTTTGACTGACCGGTTGCAGAGGGATTGAAATCGTATTGAGCCTGAACGGACAAAACACAGAGTGCGCCCAAAAGAACACCCGCGATTCGATTTTTCAGCGAAAAGATTTTCACGATCTTGCCTCCACTAAGGGAATCACTCGTCCGGCGGTGCGTTTGGTTTTATCCAGCACTTGCCCGGCCAACTGGCCACAGGCGGCATCGATGTCGTCACCGCGCGTCTTGCGCGTCGTTGTCACGATTCCGGCCTGCATCAGAACATCAGCAAACCGGCGCACCCGCTCGGCCGGGGAACGCTTGAACGGTGAGCCCGGGAAGGGGTTGAACGGGATCAGGTTGAACTTGCAATGCACATGCTTGACCAGCGCCAGCAGTTCGCGGGCGTGGGCGTCGCTGTCATTGATACCGTCGAGCATGATGTACTCGAAGGTGATGAAATCACGCGGCGCCTTGTCCAGATAACGCTGGCAGGCCGCCATCAGTTCTTTCAATGGATATTTCTGGTTGATCGGCACGATCTGGTCGCGCAGCTTGTCGTTCGGCGCATGCAGCGAAACAGCCAGGGCGACCGGACACTCATCGCCCAGACGATCCATGACCGGCACCAGACCCGAGGTGGACACGGTGACGCGGCGGCGAGATAAACCGTAAGCGTTGTCGTCGAGCATCAGCTTCAAGGCGGCAACGGAATTTTCGAAATTGGCGAGCGGCTCGCCCATACCCATCAGGACGACATTGGAAATAACCCGTTCGTCGCCGTGGACCGCACCCAGTGCGTGATTGGCCTGCCAAAGCTGGCCGATGATTTCTGCCACCGTCAGGTTGCGGTTGAAACCTTGCTTGCCAGTCGAGCAGAAAGCGCAGTCAAGCGCACAACCAGCTTGCGTCGAGATGCACAGCGTACCGCGGTCGTCTTCCGGAATGAACACCGTTTCGACGGCGTTGCCGTTGCCAACGTCGATCAGGAACTTGCGCGTACCATCGTCCGACAGCTTGTCGGATACGACAGCAGGCGGCGCCACGACCGCCTTCGCCTTGAGCTTCTCGCGAAGACTCTTGGCGATGTCGGTCATGGCATCGAAGTCCGCCACGCCGGAACGATGGATCCAGCGCAAGACCTGCCTGGCGCGGAAAGGCTTTTCGCCCTGCTCGGCAAACCAGGCAGTCAGGCTTTCGCCATCGAAATCCAGCAGATTGACGGTCATTCGGTATTGATTAGCGACCAGCGTAAACGTTCAGACCCGGGAAGAAGAAAGCAACTTCCACGGCGGCGGTTTCCGGAGCGTCAGAACCGTGCACGGCGTTGGCGTCGATCGATTCAGCAAAGTCGGCGCGAATGGTGCCCGGTGCAGCTTCCTTCGGGTTGGTGGCGCCCATCAGTTCGCGGTTCTTGGCGATGGCGTTTTCGCCTTCGAGCACTTGAACCATGACCGGACCGGAGGTCATGAAGGAAACCAGATCCTTGAAGAAAGGACGAGCTTTGTGCACAGCGTAGAACTGGCCGGCTTCCTGCTCGGACAGCCAAACCATCTTGGAAGCAACGATCTTCAGACCATTGGTTTCAAAACGGGAGTAAATCTTGCCGATAACGTTCTTGGCAACAGCGTCGGGTTTGATGATGGAGAGGGCGAGTTCGATAGCCATTTAATTGCACCGCAAAAGCTAGTCAGTTGAAAAACGGGCAATTTTAGCAGATTCAGAACACGAACGCCCGAATCACTGCGCTGGCGATTTCTCGCCTTCGAGCTTGTTCAACGGTTCGCGCAACTCGGCGAAATTGCGCGGCGCGACGTATTGCAGCAGTTCTTTGCCGTCGCTATCGACCACGACATCAAGTCCCTTTTCGGGATAGAGCAGATGGACCCGCTTTTCCGAGACAGCCAGCCGTTCGCCCGGCGGCCCAAAACGCTGGATCACCGTCGCTTCATCAAGATTGACCGACGGAATGACGCTGATCGCCTTGACCGGCATTTTCTCAATTGCAGCCAGATCATCCGGGCTCAATGTGATCTTGCGCGTCATGCTTTCCATGTGCTTGGCCTTGAGGGCACGCTCACGCATTTCCAGAATCAGCTCTTTTTTCGCGTCGACCGTGACAATCACCTTGGCCAGAACAAAACCAAGCGCCACCTGCGAGTAATAGCCTTCGAGCGTACCCATTTCGTTTGGCTCGGCGACGATCGCCACGTCCATCTCGCTACCAAACTTCTGGCGCACCTCACCGATGGTGCTGACCCCCGGGTGCAGACCGAAGACTGAGCTGCCACCCTGGGCATCGAGTTCGATTTGCCAGGGCAGGTTGGCATTGGGATCGACGCCTTCCTGTTTCCCCAGCCCCGGAACCAAAAAGGGAACAATCAAAGCAATGGCGATCAGCGCGATCATCGAGAGTGCGAATTTCATGATTTCCTAACGGACTTTCCGGGGACAGGATTGTGCCACACCCACCCCACAAAAAAACAAGCCCCGAACAGGGTCGGGGCTTGTCAATTACGGGAAGGCCAGCCTTAAATCATGCCCATTGTCCGCGGCAACCAGAGCGAAAGATCCGGCCAGTAGGTAACAACCATCAGGAAGCAGAGCATGGAGAGCAGCCACGGCCAGACGGCTACGGTCAACTCGGTAATGCCCATCTTGGTTATTCCCGACGCGACATAGAGATTCAAGCCGACCGGCGGATGGCACATGCCGACCTCCATATTCACCACCATCAGGATGCCGAAATGCACCGGATGGATGCCGAGGGCAATCGCCACCGGGAAGAGAATCGGCGCGAAGATCAAAACAATGGAAGACGGCTCCATGAAGTTACCGGCGAGCAGCAGAATCACGTTGACCGCGAGCAGGAAGGTGATGATGCCCAGCCCGTTGCCCAGCATCCAGTCAGCCAGCGCTTGCGGGATGTTCTCGTTGGTCATGATGAACGAGAAGAGCACGGCATTGGTGATGATGTAGAGCAGCATTGCCGACATGTTGGCCGAATTGAGCAACACCTTCGGCACATCCTTCAAGCCCAGATCCCTGTAGATGAAAACAGCACAAATAAAGGCGTAGACCGCAGACATTGCCGCCGCTTCAGTTGGCGTAAAGATGCCGGAATAAATCCCGCCCATCACGACAACGATCAACAGCAAGCCCCAGACTGAGGCGCGGAATGCCTTCCAGCGCTCGCCCCAGGTCGCCTTCGGCTGACGCGGATAATCAAACTTCTTGGCGCGATACCAGGTAACACCGCCCAGCGTCGCCGCCAGCGCCAGCCCCGGAATCACCCCGGCCATGAACAAGGCACCAACCGAGGTATTGGTCGCCACCGAGTACATCACCATGACGATGGACGGCGGAATCAGGATGCCAAGCGCCCCGGAAGTTGCGATCACGCCAGCCCCGAACTTGTTCGGGAACCCCGCCTTGACCATCGCCGGCAGCAGAATGGAACCAATCGCCACAACCGTCGCCGGACTGGAGCCCGAAACCGCGGCAAACAGCGCACAGGCCAAAACGCCAGCCAGACCGAGGCCGCCATACCAGTGACCGACCATCGACGTGGCGAAGTTGATCATCCGTTTCGCCACCCCGCCATGGGTCAGAAAGTTGCCGGCGAGGATGAAGAATGGAATCGCCATGATCTCGAACTTCTCGATGCCGGTAAATAACTTGAGTGCCACCGATTCAAGCGGCACCTCGGTCATCGTGAACAGGAAGGTCAGCACCGTCAGGCCAAGCGAAATCGAAATCGGCATGCCGGTCAGCATGAGCACGGCCAGCAGGCCAAAAATCACCAGGGCGTTCATTGCTGACCTCCTTTGTCGCCGTCATTGCGGCGTTCAGCCGCACGACGTTCGTTTTCCTGCGTGCTGCTCTCGCCACGCCGGCGATCCTCACCCGTACGGCGCTCGCCAATCATCGGGTGCTTGAGGTCATGCATGTGCAGGTTGTCATCCATGCCATAAAGATTGACATCGACCGGTGGGGTCTCATCCTCCAGACCATCGACATGACCATGGTCATGGTGCGGCAGTTCGCCAGTACGAATGAACGAGACACAGACCTGCAGAAATCGGAAGCACATCAGCGACGAACCAAGCGGAATGGCGCTATAAACGATCCACGTCGGCCATTCGAGATCAGGCGTCGTCGGTCCTTCATAGTTGTCGCCGGTGTCGATGCCAAAGAACTGGAAGATGGCGTAATGCGCCCCGTTTTCCCAGACGAAATGACCGCCCAGCGTCGCCACGATGCCGGTAAACAAGGCGCCGGCCAACAATCCGAACACAATAGCCTTGCCGCGGGCGCTGTCGTCAAGACGGTTGATCAGCACATCAACCCCGACGTGGATGCCGGTACGCACCCCGTAAGCCGCACCAAACTTGGCCATCCAGACAAACATGATGATGCAGAGCTCCTGAGCCCAGCCGAAATTGAGTGTCAGCAACCAGTCCTGCAGGCCGGGGATATCCATCCCCGCCAGATAACGGTGCATGACTGAGACGAAAATAATGAGTGTGGCCGCTCCCATCAGGAAGGTGACCAGCAACTCTTCAAGGTGATTCAACGCCTTGTTGATCATGACGAGTTCCCCCGTTGTGACACGGGGGCCGAAGCCCCCGCGTTCATGTTGCAGCTACGGTTACAGGCTGTCCGGCTTGAAGCCGATATCCTTGTAAACCGCCTGGATCACTTCCTTGCCAACGCGGCCTTCCATCTTCTGATGGACCGGCACCAGCGCCTTCTTGAAAGCCAGGCGCTCTTCCTTGGTCGGTGTATAGACCGTCGTCTTGCCGCTCTTCTTCACCGCTTCCAGCGCGCCATCGTTTTCAACTTTGGCGATCTGGTTAGCGTAACGGGTTGCCTGCTCCATGGCATCTTCCAGTTGGGCCCGAACGTCGGCCGGCAGGCCATCCCAGAACTTCTTGTTAACAATGACCGCATAGCCCAGATAACCGTGCTCGGTCAGCGTCAGATGCTTCTGCACTTCATGCATCTTCTGGGTGTAGAGATTCGAAATCGGGTTCTCGGTACCGTCAACCACACCGGTCTGCAGCGCCTGATAGACCTCGGAGAACGCCATCACCTGCGGCAAACCGCCCAAGGCACGAATTTGCTCTTCGAGCACCTTCGACGACTGGATGCGCAGCTTCTTGCCCTTAAGGTCAGCCGGCGACTTGATCGGCGTGTTCAGCGAGAACGACTTGAAACCGTTGTCCCAGTAGCCCAGACCACGAATGCCCTTGGGCTCCAGCTTGCTCAGCAACTGCTTGCCGACCGCACCGTTAGTCACTTTGCGCAAGTCGTCATAACCGCTGAAAATGAACGGCAGATCGAAGACTTCGAATTCCTTGACACCAAGCGGACCGAATTTGGCGAGCGACGGAGCGAGCATCTGAACAGCGCCCAATTGCAGCGCTTCCATTTCTTCCTTGTCCTTGTACAGCGTCGAGTTGGCATAGACCTCGACCTTGACCTTGCCCTTGGTCAGTTCGCCGGCTTTCTTGGCAAACATTTCGGCAGCCTTGCCTTTCGGCGTATCGGCCGCCACCACGTGGCTGAACTTGATGACGATGGGGGCTTGGGCATAGGCGGCCAGCGACAGCGCGCCGGCAAACAGGGCAACCAAAAGCTTGGATACTTTCATTGTTTTCTCCTCCGGATATGGAATAGCGAAATTTAAAAAATTTCCGCTGAGTGAAATTATTACGAAAGATATAACCGCTGCGTATTGTGGTTTTCCACATACCGATCGCCCATAAAAAAACCGCCGGATCAACCGGCGGTATTTCGCAACGATATTCGCGATCAATGATGCTCTACGATAGGCCGCGGAACGTGGGGAATGATCATGTCCGGCGCATCGTCCAGAACCAGTTCCGGATTGTCTGCCTCGTCTGCAGTTTCGTTGTTGAGGACAGCATTCAGGCGCTTGGTATCGAGCGCATTGCACCACTTGGCCACCACCAGCGTAGCAACGCTATTGCCAATGAAGTTGGTCAGGGCACGGGCTTCAGACATGAAACGGTCGATCCCGAGAATCAGGGCCAACCCGGCCACCGGTACGGTGCTTACGGCCGACAGCGTTGCTGCCAATACGATAAAACCACTGCCTGTCACCCCGGCGGCGCCCTTGGAGGTCAGCAACAAAATGACCAGCAGGGTAATTTGCTGTCCGATATCCATCGGTGTATTGGTCGCCTGAGCGATAAATACGGCAGCCATGGTCAGGTAGATCGAGGTGCCATCGAGATTGAAGGAATAGCCGGTCGGCACGACCAGGCCAACGACTGACTTCTGCGCCCCGGCATTTTCCATCTTGGCCATCAGGCGCGGCAATGCGGACTCCGAAGACGAAGTGCCAAGCACAAGAAAAAGCTCCTCCTTGATGTACTTGATCAATTTGATGATCGAAAAGCCGTGGGCCGCAGCAATACTACCCAGCACGCCAAGAATGAAGATCAGACAAGTCAGGTAGAACGCCCCCATCAGGCTGGCCAACTGGGTCAGGCTACCGACACCGTGCTTGCCAATGGTGTAGGCCATCGCACCGAAAGCACCGACTGGAGCCACCTTCATGATCACGCCAACGATACCGAACAGCACATGGGACAATTTCTCGATCAACTCGAAGACTGGCTTGCCACGCTCACCAAAGGCATGCATGGCATAGCCGAAGAGGATGGAGAAGAACAGCACCTGCAGCATGTCACCCTTTGCAAAGGCATCGACGACGCTGGTCGGGATGATGTTCAACAGGAAATCAACCGTGGACTGCATCTTGCCCGGCTCGGCGTATTTGGCAATACCCTTGGTATCGAGCGTCGAAACATCGACATTCATCCCGACGCCCGGCGCCCAGACATTAACGACGACGAGGCCGATGATCAGCGCGATCGTGCTCACCACCTCGAAGTAAAGGACGGCCAGGCCACCGGTCTTGCCGACCTTTTTCATGTCTTCCATACCGGCAATGCCGACGACGATGGTGCAGAAGATAATCGGGGCAATGATCATCTTGATCAGCTTGATGAAACCGTCGCCCAGTGGCTTCATCGCCGCGCCGGTTTCGGGATAGAAATGGCCGAGAGCCACGCCAATGACGATCGCGACGATCACTTGAAAATAGAGACTCTTGAATATCGTTTTTTTGGCCATGGTATTTGCGTTGGTCCTCGAATGCGTACTCCGGAGAATTCCAGAAAACGGGCCGCAGTATCTCCAACACGATATCGGGCGGCCATTGTGGATATCCGAATTGTGGAAAGCCACAATCAACCGGCCCGAAAAAACGTGGTGTACCATTTTGCAAATGAATCACACGCTTCCGATCCCGCCCGGCAGTTCGCGCCGGCTACGCTGGCTGCTGGCCCTGCCCAAGCTGGGTATCGTCCTGTTACTCGTCGCCGTGCTTACCCTGATCTGGCTGCTGCACCGCAACGAAGTGGAAGAAGAACGCTCAGCCCTGATCAAGGACGTGCTCTGGCTGGAACAGAATCTGCGTTTCCACCTCGACGGCAACGAAGAACAAATGCAGCAGCTGGCGCTGGACATGGCCAACTCGACCAATCGCCAGAAGCTGTTCCGGCTGCGCGCCGAGCACATATTGAAAAACTCGCCGGATATTGCCCAGGTACTCTGGCTGGATGCCGCCCGACAGGTGCTTGACGCCTTGCCGACCACAACGCCACCGGATAGCGAAATCGAATCATTCGGCCCCTCCGTCACAGCCAAGGCTTTCGAATTAGCCAGCCGGCTGGGTAAACGGCAATACACCGAACCTTTCTTTCTTGACGGAAAACGCGCCTTCGTCGAGCTGCTCGTTCCCGTCTTCAATGAGCGTCGCATAACAGGCATGCTCGTCCTCTTGTATCCACTGGACACCCTCCTCGCCAATCAGGTGCCATGGTGGTTTACCGAGAAATACAAAGTCGAGATTGTCGACGACAACGATCTCCAATTCGCCACAAAAACCCATATTTCCGGCAATCGCAGCCAGAGCTACGAAATCCCCTTCGACCCGCCTGGCTCCGGTCTGCTGCTCCGGGTAACAAACTACAACGCCCCGGATAACTCACTACAACGCCTGCTGGTCGCCGCCATCATATTGCTCGCCGCTGGCGTCTTCTGGAGTTTGTGGCTGGTCCGCGACCTGATGAAAAAACGCTCTCTTGCGGAGGACGCGTTGCGCGAAGAGCACGCCTTCCGGGCCGCCATGGAGGATTCGCTGACCGTCGGCATGCGCGCTAGAGACCTGCTTGGACGCGTCATCTACGTTAACCCCGCCTTCTGCAGAATGACCGGATTCAGTGCAGCTGAACTGGTCAACAAGGCACCGCCCATGCCCTATTGGGCACCAGAACAGCTCGAAGAAACCTATGCCATGCACCAGACGGTTCTGGCCGGCGAGGCACCACCGGATGGCTTCGAAATCACCTTCATGCGCAAAAATGGGGAGCGCTTCCAGGCTCTTGTCTATGAAGCCAAGCTAATTGATGGCAGTGGAAGACATACCGGCTGGATGGCCTCGGTGCTTGATATAACTGAACGTAAACACGCCGAAGAGTTGGCTCGCCAGCAACAGGAACAACTGCAATTCACGTCTCGCCTGGTCACCATGGGCGAAATGGCATCCACCCTGGCCCATGAGTTGAATCAGCCACTTGCTGCCATCGCCAGCTACAACACAGGTTGCCAGAACTTGCTGAGCAGCGGCAAGGTCACACCACAAGAAATTCTGCCGGCCCTCGAAAAAATCGGGGTGCAAGCCCAGCGCGCTGGCAAAATCATTCGCCGCGTCCACGACTTCGTTCGGAAAAGCGAACCCAAACGCGCCCCCTGTCTGCTCGGCGAAGTCATAGAAGACTGCCTCGGCTTCGTCGAAGCTGAGGCGCGCAAGCGGCATGTCCGGATCGAATGCGAAATCCCGTCGCTACCGCCGATCCCGGCTGACCGACTGATGCTCGAGCAAGTCCTTCTGAACCTGATCAGGAACGGCATGGAAGCGATGGCCAGCAACGATGAAGCCGACCGCGTCTTGCATATTGCGACCGAAATCAGCGGCAGCGAACTGCATGTCAGCGTCAGTGACCGAGGCTGCGGCATCTCGCCGGAAATCCGCGACAAGTTGTTCACCGCGTTTTTCACTACCAAGCCAGAAGGCATGGGAATCGGGCTGTCGATCTGCCGCTCCATCATCGAATTTCACCGCGGCCGATTGTGGGCTGAAGACAACCAGCAATCGCCAACCGGAAGCGGTACGATATTTATTTTTACCCTGCCTATGGAAGCCGCATGAACGCCCCCCAAGCCCATCTAGTTGATGACGACGATGCCATTCGCGACGCCTTGGCCTGGTTGCTGAAATCACGCGGCATTCCCTACGCCACCTACGACTCAGCAGAAAGCTTCCTGGCTGCCTGGACACCCGCCACCAGTGGCTGCGTGGTCCTTGACATGCGGATGACCGGCATTAGCGGCCTCGATTGTTTTGATCAATTGCTTGAAAGAAAATCGATGCTGCCCGTAATATTTCTCACGGGTCACGGAGATGTCCCGCTCGCCGTCAGCACGCTCAAGAAAGGCGCTTTCGACTTCTTCGAAAAGCCGCTCAACGACAATGAACTGGCTACTCGCATTGAGGAAGCAATGGGACTCGATGCGGGCCAGCGAGCGGCAAATGCCACGGTCGACTCGGTAAAAGCACGAATTTCGACATTGACCACCCGCGAGCGCCAAATTATGGAACTTGTTCTGCTTGGCAAATTCAACAAGGTGATCGCCGACGAATTGAACATCAGCATGCGCACCGTCGAGGTGCATCGCGCCAACCTTTTCGACAAAATGAAGGTGAAAACCGCGGTCGAACTAGCCAATCTACTTAAACCCTGACACCGATGCTTCCCTAGCGCTTCATTTTTCGCTAGCATCACGCAACATTCACGTCGCCACTCCGGCGCAACCTTACCCATTCGTTTCACCCATCCCATGAGGCAACCATGAGCGAGCACATCCATTACGTAACCGACGACACATTTGAAGCGGAAGTGCTGCAATCGCAGCAACCCGTTCTCGTCGACTACTGGGCAGAATGGTGCGGCCCCTGCAAGATGATCGCTCCGATCCTGGACGAAGTGGCAACCGAATACGCCGGCAAGCTCAAGGTGGCCAAGGTAAACATTGATGACAATCAGGCAACCCCTGCCAAGTACGGTATCCGCGGCATTCCGACGCTAATGATTTTCAAGAACGGCAATATCGAAGCAACCAAGGTTGGCGCACTGTCCAAGTCGCAACTCGCTGCCTTTATTGACAGCAACCTGTAATCTCCGTAGTCTCCCGCCCTGAAGGTGCGTCCTGCACCTTCAGGCAGATGCCTCCGGCCCAGAGCCCACGCATCACTCCCCACCCAAAAGCTCCCAAGCTCTTGCGCCCCGGTTTCGGGCAGCAGCCCGGCCCATAATTTACTGGCGCCACACACTCCTACATGCAACTTTCCGAACTAAAAACACTACACGTCAGCAAATTGCTGGACATGGCTACCGAACTAGCCATCGAAAACGCCAACCGCATGCGCAAGATGGAGCTGATCTACGCCATCCTGAAAGCCAAGGCCAAGAATGGCGAAACCATCTACGGAGATGGCACACTGGAAGTACTGTCGGATGGCTTCGGCTTCCTGCGCTCCGCCGACACCTCCTACCTCGCCAACCCGGATGACATCTACGTCTCCCCGTCGCAAGTCCGCCGGTTCAACCTGCGCACCGGTGACACCGTCGAAGGCGAAATTCGTACGCCGAAGGATGGCGAACGCTACGTCGCACTGACCAAGCTCGACCGCATCAACGGATTCCCGCCGGAAGCCAACAAAAACAAAATCATGTTCGAGAACCTGACGCCGCTGCATCCGACGCGTCACTTGAAACTCGAACGCGACATCAAGTCGGAAGAAAACATTACCAGCCGGGTCATCGACATGGTCGCGCCGATCGGCTGCGGCCAGCGCGGCCTGCTCGTCGCTCCGCCGAAGACTGGCAAGACAGTAATGCTGCAGAACATCGCCCACGCCATCACCGCCAACCATCCGGAAGTGACCCTCATTGTCCTGCTCATTGACGAGCGCCCGGAAGAAGTCACCGAAATGACCCGCACCGTCAAGGGTGAGGTCGTTGCCTCGACTTTCGACGAACCGGCCACCCGCCACGTCGCGGTTGCCGAGATGGTCATCGAAAAAGCCAAGCGCTTGGTCGAACACAAGAAGGATGTCGTCATCCTGCTCGACTCCATCACCCGTCTCGCCCGCGCCTACAACACCGTTCAGCCTGCTTCCGGCAAGGTGCTGACCGGTGGCGTCGACGCCAACGCCCTGCAGAAGCCGAAGCGCTTCTTCGGCGCTGCGCGCAACATCGAGGAAGGCGGCTCGCTGACCATCCTGGCCACGGCCCTGATTGATACCGGCTCGCGTATGGACGAGGTCATTTACGAAGAATTCAAGGGCACCGGCAACTCGGAAATCCACCTCGACCGCCGCATGGCCGAGAAGCGGATGTACCCGGCAGTGAACGTCAACCGCTCCGGCACCCGCCGCGAAGAATTGCTGCTCAAACCCGACGTGCTGCAGAAAATGTGGGTTCTGCGCAAGCTTTGCTACCCGATGGACGATCTCGAAGCGATGGAATTCCTGCTCGACAAGGTCAAATCGACCAAGGGCAATCAGGAGTTTTTTGACGCCATGCGTCGCGGCTAATATATATATTGCAAGCCGGTGATTATTCAACGATAATGACCGGCTTACTAGATCGGCCACATCCGCCGGTCGCTTGACTTAAGGACTAAAGATGAAAGCCAATATCCATCCGGATTACAACGAGATTCAGGTGACCTGCTCCTGTGGCAGCACCTTCACGACCAAGTCGACCATGAAGAAGGCGCTTCACGTCGAAGTTTGCTCGCTCTGCCACCCGTTCTATACCGGCAAGCAAAAGATCGTCGACACCGCCGGCCGTGTCGAACGCTTCAACCAGAAATTCGGCGCGATGCGCGGCAAGGCTGCTGCCTGATCTGCCCGAATTACGGTATAAAAGGCAGCCTTATGGCTGCCTTTTTCATTTCTGGCTGACATGTCTGATCCCCTCTCCATGATTCGCGATACGCTGCGTCGCGGCATTCGCCTGCCTCCCGCCGGCTGGGTACTCGCCGCGATCCTGGCATTCTACGTGTTGGCCGGACTGTTCGGCCGCGATCCGTGGAAGGGTGAGGACGCGATCCACATCGGCGCCGCCTGGCACATGCTGAACTTTGGCGACTGGCTATCGCCCGACCTGGCTGGCCGCCCTTTCCACGAACCACCGCTCTATTACTGGAGCGCTGCCCTGACCGGCAAGCTGTTCGGCTGGCTGCTGCCGCTGCACGAAGCGATGCGCCTGGCCAGCGGCATTTGGGTTGCGCTGGCACTGATGGGGCTCTACTACGCCGGTCGCGAGTTATACGGCGAAGAAAGCGCAGCAGCCAGCCCACTACTGCTTGCCGGCTGCGCCGGCCTACTTTTCCACGCCCACGATGCGCAGCCGATGTTGATCGCACTTGCCGCCTACGCGGGAGGCCTTGGCGCGCTCGCCACGATTGGCCGAAAACCACGCTTGACCGGCATTTTCTACGGCCTCGCAGTAGCCGGCTGCCTGCTTGGTACCGGCATCGCGCCGACATTGCCGCTTCTGGCCATCGCCCCCATCGCCTGGTGGCTGTAGAAAATG